>Ga0214542_1003703_pt1 | contig 30838 bp, 22 predicted proteins | sample CNSS1metaG_FD_160096 | JGI IMG/M metagenome (GOLD analysis project Ga0214542, IMG submission 160096) | Root nodule microbial communities from cowpea collected in UCLA plant growth center, Los Angeles, California, USA - CNSS1 | ecosystem: Host-associated > Plants > Roots > Nodule | place: USA...
TCCGTATTCGTTGTGAGACGACTCAGGGTTATCTTAACCCTAACTATTTTCTTCACTACAAACTGGCAATACTGAAGTTGCTAAAGTAGTGGTAATTTGATCGCCCAACGACAGCGATATCAGTTAGGTTTTTGTAAAGACATCCTTAGGTATCTTTTATTTGCTTAGAGGCCCCTAAACTCTTCTATATAAGGGGTGCTCCTAGACATGTAAAAGGGTTGAATATTTTGAAGTAAAAACACTCTTGTGTCTCAACCATTTGTGAGAGTTTCCTCCCTTGGGAGTGAATACTTCGAAGCCTTATCTTGCATAGCAAGTGGCGGCACACATCCACTCATCTTCAAGGTTGTCATGGCTTCTAGCCTAGCCTTGTAGTAGCGTGCTTCTCACATTTTTACCATTTCTTTTCTTTCCATTTTATGTTTTCTTCTTCCTTTAATTGTTCTTGGTTTTCTATGGTTTATGTGCTTTCCATTTCCTTTTTGTTTTGAATCAATCCATCATCTTCTTCTCTTGAGCTTTGTGAAAGGAACCTTCACATCTAGATAGCTTGCTATCTTAATGTCCAGTGGGGATTTCACTTAGCTTTCTTAATCAACTCACACCATATTCAATAATCTTAAAAAAGAACAAGATAATCCTTCATCAGCCTAGGTATAATACATAAATGATTCGAGCTCTTGTTTCATTGAGTTGGTTGACCACTTCCCATGCTATTGTGTTAGCTCTTCCAGTGGTCACCATTGCACCTACGACAGTTGTGGAGGAGGACATTGGCAAGCAAAAGCTTTTGGGTCGGGGTTAGGCCAACTTAAATAAAAAAGAGAAAGGATAAGTTCCCTCCGATCTTAGATCTCGAGTATTATTGGGTGCTTGAGGATGTTGCTTTTTGTTTTTCTATTTTTACAGCTTAAGAGTCTATTGATGAGTTTGGTTCAAGCTTTAGTATATGTTATAATGACATGACCAACAATATAATTGAGTTATGTAATGTGGATAATAGGGTTTCCATGAAGCCTGAAGTTGACAAGGAGAACTTTACTTTTGTTTATGAATGCTTTTTCAAAGAGCTCAATGTATCCTTTTGAGTGTAGGATGTTATTAGTTATAAATGTCACTCTTAGTTAATTGCACCCGAATAGTTGGACCTTTCTTAAATCATTCCAAAGGAGAGGAAAAACCTCAACACTAGAGCTCGTCGATGCTTATTATATAGAATGAAGCATGCTTTTGTCTTATCATCAAGTAGAGTCACGCTGAGTAAGAAACTCATGATTGGTGACATCCAACTAGTTTTACCAAGGTTAACCTACAAAATGTCTTAGTGGTCCTAGATGGGAGAGATTATGGTCACTTGAATGAGGGTTCAATGATGCCCTGTTTTCTTTATACTAACCAACTTAGACAAACTTTTAGCTCTATCATTTTACTCTTGAGGTACATGTAAAATATTGAATTCTTTGAACTTAACTATGTGAACTTTGGTTATGTGGAAATAATTTTGAAGTATAAGCTCTCTTGTTTGGTAATCTCCATTAATCTAGCATGTGGCCAATTGAGTCGCTTAGGCATCACAACTTCTTTACTCCTATTTCTAGTGCTAATTGAAGTCACGTGATTAAAGCTTCGTACTCTATTTGATTATTCAAGGTGTTGAAGGCAAATTGAAGTTTTATATATGCTTGGGAATTGTGATGGATTTTGGGGTGGTGTCATGGAATGTTTCAATTGTGATGCATTCGAATATCGTATTCAACATTTTGAAGTAGCTTATTTACTATGACATGTATTTGTTGAATATGTAAAGAATGTGCATGCAATTTCACATAAAGAAAATTTTATTAATGAGTCCATGTCAAATTTGGTGCATTTAGGAAATGCAACAAGTAACATGTATATATTTTGTTTCTGCTATGGTTAATTTGTGTGCCAAAATTGTTCCTAATTATGCATTTATTTTTGGGTAGAAGTTGCTCATTCTAACTTAGTGTAGATATAATTACATGTAGTGATTACAATGTATGATAGAAGAAACCATCTTATCAACACTAATTCAGTACAAATAATAATTTAAAGCACTTACTACAACGTGGTGCGCCTATTGTGCATCTCCAACATTCAGATTTTAAAGAGAAAAGGAAGGTTTTACATGGAGTAAATCAAGCTTAACCATTTGGATCATATATGGATTTGATACTAATTGAAACCACTCCATATCTCTAACCCCACACGTAAATGAGTGTGTCACCTCAATGAAATCCATAATCAGGTGTAGATTATTCAACTACGTATTGGATCCCTTATGAGAAGACAACACGGATTGGGAGTGGGGGTGGGGGTGGGGGGTGAGTGATATGCAATTACTTATACCGGTGCAACACATATTCTAGGCGATGAAGATGCATACAAGTTCCTATGCGAATGTACCAAGAAAAAAATGAAAATTCACTCAAAGGACATGTTTAGGTCATACAACCTCCATTTGACTATATTTAGGGTAAAACTATCTAGTTAGAACCTAATTGTTCCAAGTGCATGTATTCATACTAGTGCAACACACATTTTGGAAGATGATGATGTATACAAGTTCCTAGGTGAATATACCAAGAGAAAAATGGACATCCACTCAAATGAGATGTTTTTATGATTGACCACATATATGTTTATACATGGAACATCCTAAACATAATTTAGACTTAAATCCCTAAAATAAATACGAGGGAAGTGTGCTCATACCCATGCTTGTCGCAATATCAAGTATTAACTAATGTATCAACATAACTATAATTTCATAATAGGAAATAATTGTAAAAGATGTCAATGATAAAATTACTCACCATTAACAATGGGGTATAACTAGTGAACTACTTAATTTGTAGAAAGCTACCATCCACAAACTACTCATATATATGGGTTAATGTGACTGCTCCCTAACTATTCATCGTGTAACCTAGGATCATTAAAGAGTCTCAAGTACAAAACAATAAATGACATGGCACTCTTGTTTGAAAAAATAGTGCATCCCATGAGATGTAACAATATGCATTGACAATAAATTATTATATTTAGTGTGAATAACATTCCTTATATACATTGCAAAACCAACTAAGTAGCATGTCCACCATAGCAGTGCTTAGGTTTTTTTTAGGCATTGCATTGCTTTACTCCAAGTAGCTCTATCAGAACTTGTGTTGCAATAGTCACATCCAAAGTGACATACATGTTAAATTGTCCCAAATTGTTGCATTATTGGGATGTGAAGTCGTGATGACACATAATCTAATGTGATGATTATTTGAACAACCACTGTATGGAAGTTGTTGGTCTCCAGTGCTACCTTTTCACAAACATTGGTAATAACATCTTTCTAAAATGTCATAATTGGGAGCGTAAAGGGGTAAAAATCCAAAATTCTTAACTACAACCTTAATATGATTGCATGATACCCCCAAACATATTCAGTTTTAATCCACGAGACACCAAATTCAACTTGATTTTATTAAATAATAGATGATTCACTCATAAGTAGACATTTGAATATTCTACCAAAAAGTCATCATAATGCCAAGTTCTGTTTACTTAACAAGTTTGCTAGTGTGATGCAAAAGATTTACTCTTAAGATAATATGATTAGACTCATGTCACTGATACTAAATCTATTCATGGTTTGATAAATTGCAAGAACTTCAAGTAATTTAAGACACATGTTTAAAGTTTTGGATGCAAGACAGAAATATCTAACAAGTCTTAAAATATGCTAGGTGTAGCAAGCTCTCAAGAACATCCAAAAGCGTGTCAAGACTAATACGACCAAGCCATCACCAGTAGAAGATATTTAAATGTTATATTTTCATACACATAGAAGATTATCTCATTCCATAGGTGAATCCTCATTGTTTCCATAAAAGATTATAACATTCGCACAACCTTAAAGTATTGTATACTCATTTTAATATGGTCAATACACTATTAGTAGTTACACAAATAAAAGTCTGTCCTTCATCGAGAAAAAGTGTGCAACAAAAAAAATGTCAACATAAATATTAACAAACTCTAAAAAGGTTTTGACACAAGTGACAAAGTAGAATTAGTTGATCATAAAGAACTTTTTGTGCCTTCTATAGATAAATATAGCATCATACAAATTTCTTTAATACTATTGTAATTTTCTAGATGTAATATGTAATGAAAGTTATTTTAAATATTTCACATGCAACAATTATTAAAATAAAACATTAAATTTCTTTAAACGTTTCTGTAATTTCCTATTTTTCTTCTTAATCTTTTGTTATCTTTTATTCTTTTATATATAGGTGAATCTTTATGGTCTTTTTCTCGAGGTTAGCTGGATTTAATGTAGCTTATGGATATTTGATTTGCAATTTTTTTATGAAACTTTGAATATGTATTTTTATTCCATTCTATTTTCTTAAACCTTCTTAAAAAAATTGATCTATTTTGTTAATGCATGTCAACCTTTTTTCTATATCGAAGTGCTGAGAATCTAACAATTCTTTTTACCATGGATTGCATGGTCATTACTGTTAGGAAGTTAAATCTTGATTCTCATTCCTATTTATTTGTAAAAATAAATTAAACTTGTTAACTTGTGATTGAAATAAGCTGCAAAATATAATAGAGAAAGGAGAGATAAAATTGAGTTAAAATAGAGAAATACGAATTTTATCTGAAATAAATTAATTCCTAATCCTAACGTTTTTTCTAATTGAATTAAATTAAATTAACTTTCTTTCATTCTTTTGTTTTTGCACCCTAAATTAGAAACCCGAAAAGCATATAATATTTCATTTTTTTTTTTCTAATTTTTAACCTTTCTTTTGTCTAGGCTAATAAACTGCAAGCCATATTTTTTATTTTCTCTGAAAAATAATTTTAATAAATTGGAGCCACCTTCAAATAGTCGAAAACGATATCCAATCTCTTATTTTTTAATAATTATTTGCAACAACGGGCTATACTTGGCTAGGCCCCATCTCCTTTTACATTTCAATCAATTCAATAACTTATAACTTTTATCTATTTTTATTTTCTAAATGTCTTTTCTCATTTCTTTCTGTTGCACCTTTTTCTTTTATATTCTCTGAACATCAAAACTGACAATATAATAAATCTTAAATATAACTTATATATTTATGATAGATTTTGACTATAACAAAACTCACATATTAAATAATATTCATTTTATGAAAATATTTAAAGGTAGCAGTGAACATAAATTAAATATACTAATATTATCTCTATATTTGCGAAGGTTATATAACTCCCTTAGTTTAAAAAATATATTTTTTGCTTTGTTTTCACATCCTTCCTTCTTCGCAATCATATTCTAAATGGAACCATGTTTCTGAATGGATAGATATGATGAGGGCTTTTTAAGTTTTAATATAATTTTCACATCTTAGAGTCACACATGCGTTTTTCTTTTTCATGTGTATAAAAATTGGGTTTGGGTGTTTTCTTTGACTTTTGGCTAAATTTGATGAATTTATGATAGAAACTTAGAAACCCAGTAAGTAATTCCCAATTGCCACTAATTGACTCGTGCGGTGAAAAGATCCCATCAGGTGGATCTGCGAAGCGAGAGAGGCTTCGTTTAACCATCCAACGGCTCCAAATCGGAGAAAGCGAAAACGTCTCCACATCGGAGAAAACGAAAACGTCTCCAATTCATGACTTCGTCGTGAGTGAGTGTAACCGTCGTTACAATTGAAGTGAAACTCGCGACCCAAACCCTCATGCGTGCTTAGCTAGTTACTCGCCCACCCAGATCTGTTGCGACCACATCCAGATTTGTTATTGGCGGCGATGGAGGGCAACTCCGGTGGCGGCGGCGGCGGCGGGAACGACGTCGAATTGCTGTGCAAAACACTGCAGGTCGAACACAAGCTGTTCTACTTCGATCTGAAAGAGAACCCTCGCGGCCGTTACCTTAAGATTTCCGAGAAGACTTCCGCCACTAGGTCGACCATCATCGTGCCTTTCTCCGGCATTTCCTGGTTCCTCGATCTCTTCAATTACTACGTTAATTCCGAAGATCAAGACCTCTTCAGCAAGGAATTGCAGCTCGACACCAAGGTAATCCAACCCAACCTCTTTACTTGACTCTTTTCCTTGCTTCTCCCTAACATTTTTTTTTTTTTGGTTTAGGTTTTCTACTTCGACATTGGTGAGAACCGGAGGGGGCGTTTCTTGAAGGTACTCAATTCCCTTTCTTTTATGCTCGAATTGAAATGGAAAAATGTTCGACATATACCTTTTTTTTGGGGTGAAGAAAGAGAGGGAAACCGTGTGTAGAAAGTGAGGATAACTGAAGAGAGAAAAGACGTGACGGAAAATAAAAAAAGAGGTGGAAAGGAAAAATGAGGTGGAATTGAGATGAAGTAGAAGTTGAGTAGTGTGTGATAACAATAACTATATTCTAATCGCTTGCCTTGGCTTCGATGGCTACTAGTTAAGCTTTTGAGCGAATTGTATTGCATTTTTTAACCTAATTATTTGCTGCTTTTTAATATTTGTGGCTGTGGTATTTTTGGTAAAAGATGGATAATAGTGGTGGTCTCAAAATGATGGTTCCTTCTTGGAATGGTTTACTTCTATTGTCGAAAATTAGAATAGGGCTGTGTGTGTATATATGTCTGAATTTAAGATAATTTTTAATATTTGTTTGTTGGTTTATATACTCTGGATGTTTATGTGGGGAAGCTTTTTCTTATTGTCATGGAATGAAGGGAAAAATATCTAGGGATATATGTGTTTTCGTGAGACACAAGGAAATTTAATTATTATAGTGAAGCTGTTAATTAACATATACAAAAGAGGCAGAAAATGAGGAAGAGGAAGGGTGGAGAGCCATAACAGGGTGGGACTTGGGGCATTAATAACCTTAGGATTTTGAACGAGGATTTATTATCATAAAGTAGAAAACGGAAACAAATTTTAATTTGGTTTGTGTGATAAAGTCTGGGTATCTTGTTAGGCATTCCTATTTTGGTTGCTTGAAATGTATAACGTTGCTGCTGTAAGCCCTAGGAATTTCAGAGCCTTCTTGGATATAATAAATAGAGAGAACTATTTGTGCTTTGTGGACATTTAGTTGAACTATCATGGTAGCAGTGGAAACAAAATTCTTGCATGCCAAGATCTTGGTTTTATATGGCTTGGACTCTGTAAGTAAAGCCTTGATTACAATGAGAAAGAGAGAACTCATTACAGGGAAGATTTTGTAGAAATCATGCCATTGGGAATTTCTGATCTGTCATAGGCGTCAACTTTTGAATCATAGTTAGATGTGTGGTTAATAGCTTTTGGTTTGTCTTGCTTCTTTGGGAGTTTTTTATGAAAAAAATGCTAAAATCCATTATCAAGTTTGGCCTTCTTTTAAAGACACTCCCATAACCTCCAACTCACGCTACTTATACTATACTTATACAATTTTTTAATCAGGAACTTGTGTTTTCAACACATCAGGCTTTTATTGCCTTCCTCCCGCACATCCTCTAAAGCCTTTTCCTCTTTTAATTTCTATATAGAATGTGAAACATAGGTATTGAGTTTGAATACTCATAACCTTGAGAAGTATTATTACATGGAGGGATATATATTGTTGATACACTATTTTGGGTTTGGTACATTTTTATATTAAAATATGTAGTATTATGAATTAAAATTAACTTAAAATATTAAATAGGGCATAATTTGCATGAGAGTTTTGAGTTTCAACACACTTAAATGAAATCTTAAATTAGAAAATAAAAAACAAATATGCTGTTAGAGACAAATATGAAAAGAAGGCACCGCCAACTGTATATTGATATTATAAAATACTGTCAATATGTAATGGATGATTAATCTCCTCAAAAGCCCAATGGGGGGAGTGAACTGGGTTTTGCTGTGAATAAATCAAGAAATTCTGCCCGTGTTTGGGTTGGGTTGGATTATTTTTGTGGAAATAATATTTTTTTCCCAATGCTCTTGTAGGATCCTGGCAAAATAATTTTTTTCTTTTCCCTCCAAAATAAGCTAAATCAAACATGCGCATGCTCCTTTATGCCCAGTGCATTATGTCTTCAATCTTATTATCTGAGTAAAATCTGCCATTATTTATGGGTTGCCCATTTTTATTCTCAGGGCATGTTTGGATTAGTTACGAAAATTGAATTATTTCAATAATTGATTATATGTATAATTATAAACAGCATAAATTTGCTATGACTGTAAGTTATTTTATTTGGATGCCAGGCAATATAAAATCAGCTTCATAAGAAAAAAAGGTATGTATGAAGCTGTAAAGGAGAAAGGATGTTGAAAAATAAATATAGGACATAAATTTTATGATTCGTAAAATCAGCTTATTTTCAGGAAAAGAATTTCCTACTAATTTCAGTGGCTGTCCCCAACAAGCAGATGAAATTACAAAAAGTTCCTAAAAATGTTGAAATTTTAAAAATGCATCTTTCCGAAATAGGTTCTTATTCTTATTGCCAAATCGGTGTTCATATTTCAGACTTGTCCTTGTGTAGCCGAGTGCTTACAATGTCAATATGAGGGTGGGAAGGTTGTTGAAGACCAGAAAATTTATATTGGAAGCTTTTAGATTTTCGTATTGTTGGGTGTTATTTGTTTCTACACGTAGAATTGCAAAATGAGAAAACATGTATGGATTTTTGGTGTAACAGCTTTTATTATTCACCCCAAACAATTAAACAAAATCAAAGTTTAGAGTATGCATAACCGAGGAACATAGGAAGAACACTAAACCAATCTGACTACGAGACAGTAGCTATGCTGTCAACTACTATATTCTGCAATCTCTTTATCTTTTTTATTGGTCCCTGTTAATAGTTTGCATTTGAATTTGCCAAAAGTATCTCCTTAATCCTTTGTTTGGAAGAGAGGAGATAAATAAAATGGTGTGGGTCCCACAACTTTTTATTTCTACCTCAAATGGGTGGAAAGTAGTAATTACCTCTAAAAATCATAATCCATTTCTAATCCCTAATAATTTATAATTGATTACCTTCTAATCTTTTTATTATTTTTCCTATTTTTCTCTTTTATAATTCTTTTCTTTTTCTCTTATACTAAACATCATTATTTCCAGTCTAATTCTCATTGAAGTTTACTGTATTTCTCTCTTTCCTATTTCTTGCCTATTTTCCTTCGTACCAAACACAGCTAAAAAGAAATCTGCACAAACTTCTGCAAACAAATCTTACAATTGGTGCTTTATATCAACCAGAAAATGTTTTAATGAAGCAACATGAAGTCCCTCAAAACCTGTTACCCTGTTTTTCATCAGTTTGGGCCTCCATATTTACATTATTTCGGAACTTCTATCTTATGATGAATATTTATCCATATGCATATTTATTTCAAGATTCTGATTCTTATTTATTATTTTGAAGGTGTCTGAAGCTTCTGTCAGCAGAAACCGTAGCACTATAATTGTTCCTGCTGGAAGCTCTAGGGATGAAGGATGGGCAGCATTCAGGAACATTTTGGCTGAGATCAATGAAGCCTCAAGGCTTTTCATTCTACCCAATCAGGTGTCCTTTAGAAATCATACATTTTTCCTGTCTTAGACACAACAATAGTCGAAGCTATTTTTTATTTGTTTCATCTTATTTGTTTGTTTGCATTCCACTATAGCAAAATTCTGAATCCTCAGAGCGTCTTGTCGGACTTTCGGATGATGTTGGTGCTGGCTTCATATCTGGTCATAGTAGTCAACCTGCCACTTCTTCTGAGTTGAATGTGGACAGGTCTGTTGATTTACCTCCCCAGGATGAAATTGGTAACTTGGGGGTCTCGAAAGTGATCAGGGCTGATCAAAAAAGATTCTTCTTTGATCTTGGAAGCAATAATAGGGGTCATTTCTTAAGAATATCTGAGGTGTGTGTCATTATCTTTTTTGTCTTTTTCCTTTGTTTTATATACCGCGGGAAGAGGAATTTCTGCTGTAAATTCTTGTTAATTATTGCAGGTCGCCGGTTCTGATCGATCCTCCATCATTCTTCCCCTGTCAGGGCTCAAGCAGTTTCATGAGATTGTTGGTCACTTTGTGGAAATCACAAAGGACCGAATTGAGGGAATGACAGTTGCTAATGTTCGCACAGTTGATCCCCCTCAAAGATGAATGCTAACTTGGGGTATTCTGCGACAATAATTAGTCCCTCTGCCAAGGTTTCAATTGGATAAGAATGGGTGTTGTCTGAGTCTGATTTGTGCTATTTTATTTTATTTTCCCTTAGCCTCCTCTTTCTCATATTGTTCTTCCATTAATGCTTTTGAAATAATGCAAACTCTGGTTGGTCAGCAGAATAATTTGAATTGCTTGGCAAGGTTAATATATGAATAGGAATAACGGAAGAAAAAAGGATCAGAAACTTGTACTTGTTTGGATAGTTTGGCACCCAAGCTACAATCTGTAATAATGTTTGATTGTTTATTTTGCCTTCCTTGCGCAGATTTCACATGGATTTAAGTTCTCATGCATGATGAGGTTTTTCAACCACGCATGCCTATCATATATAGGTTGGTGATTTAGCTATCTTTTGTAGGGTTCGGTTTCATCTAGCATGTACTTTGCTTTCATAGTGATATCTGTTTTATCTGTTTCGTCTTTCTTGAACATACCCCTTGGATGGAGAGATGGAGGGAATGCACTTGGGAGTTAAAGCAGCTATAGTTGCATGAAAGAATTTAAGATTATCAATGCATTTAGGTTATCCTGATTGGGAAAATGTGGATATCGGTATGAATTAAAATTATGAGAACATTGCTATCAACAAAAAAAATAACGTTTTTTTCCATTACTTTCTATTTACCCTTTATTCGGATTTGGATAATGTTTGTATAGTTTTGTGTCACCGTTTCTCGATCAATGTCGTTTTCACAAATTTTACAGTAACATATAACAAACATTTTTTTCTTGATACATACCATAATAGTACCCATTTTAAAGATTATATTCTTTATCTTTCTACAATGGAGATCCTTATATTTTACCTTTTTCCAAACGAATTAGTCAACTATAATTTGTTTTTTGAATAGTCTTTTTGTAATACATTATGAGTATTATATACATTATACATAATTAGTATTATTATTTATCATTTTTATTATTATTCTTCCTACATGCATACATACAGTTAAATGGACTTCAATTTGATAGTTGGTTCTTAAAATTTTGAATTATACATCATTTTATTTCTTTTTGTTTAATTTATTTTAAATTGATTTATTTAGTTTATTTAATTTTACTTCTAGTTACGCACTAGTTCTATATATTTATTTAATTTAATTAAATTTAACCTCTAGTTATACATTAATTCTATTTATTTGATTAATTTAATTCATTTTCTGTTACGTATTAGTCCTGTCTATTTATTTTATATACTTTTATCTCCAATGATGAATTGATCCTATTTTTGTTTATTTTATTTAATTTATCTTTGATTACTTATTGGTCTTATTTATTCATTTTATTTATCTTCAGTTCTGCATCTTATTATATTTGTTTATAACATTCTAATCCATATATAATTATTTGTTTAAATTTCTTGTTTAAATTCTTATTTTATTGTATCATTATTTTATAATTCGAAAAATATAAAAATAAAGTAAAAGTAAGCATGATTTTATTCAATGAGCTTAGATAAAAGAAAATTACCTATATGTTTTCTTGATATTTTATATTCTTTGTGTATGGTGTATATATTATTGGTCAAGAATGACATAACTTGATAGTCATCACATTTTATGATATTTGAAAATGTTCAAGAGTATGTTAGTTAAGAAAGATTAAGTTTGCTTTTAATGTGTTGAGATCAAACTAATGTCAAAGTTTTTGTATTTGGAAAGTCACAGTTTAGTACACTGCGAAATAAGAGGATGAGACCATGGTGGGTTTAAGAAAGTTTTACCAAGTAGGTGAATATCTGTAAAGTTTAGAAGATCGTCTTGGACTAGGATATTCATAAACCAAACTTGGTACTATCGGACACCTGCTTGACATCGTCAAAGTTAGGCAGTGAGTACAAATTTCTTTTATAGGATGATAAATGGCTAATATTATCAAGAAAGAAATAAATATGATTGTAATATTTTAATGAGAAATACTCAATTACTTAATCACTTCCCAAAGTAACTTTTGATGTTCATAGTGGATTATTAGAAGTGGAATATGGATTCATATGTGTGATAAAATAAGATTGAGTCTTGTAGTTGTAAATAAAATTCTAGGCCCTTAATGTTTGTATTGTTTGTTGAGTTTATTAAGATTAATATTTAAGGCTTTCAAAGACCTCATTCCTTTCATATTTTTCTTTCATATGTACCTGTTGCATGAGTAGAATAGGAACCTACTCAGTAAGAATTGTTTGGGAAATTGTTGGATCTTCTGAAGATTGATTCATGGATAATTTATATTAATACCCCTAAGAGATATTAAATATATTGATGATCTTCTATTTTAATGTAGAACTTTTAATATTGTACAAAATATAAATTTTTGTAATATTTTATGAGCAATTACAAAAATGTAAAATATTAACATATGTATGGATGTGAAGTTATATTATTATTATTATTTCTCTCCAGAAAAATATTATTGTATAAAAAAAATATTTCATTTATATAATAGTTAGGGCATTACAAATAATTCTATGATCATATTGGTAGAAGTTGTCATGTTTATAGGTAAAAACCTAACAAAGGTGTCACGAGACACCACTATTTTTGATAGGAACAATGGCATTTCATTGTATAGACACATGGCTCATGTGAGGAAGATTGCGTAGGAAACTTGGAGCTAAATATATTTGTTGTGCAATTATAAATAATATAATTCAAAACACCCACTCATTGTGTGTATGTATGTGTGTGTATAATTGATTATGCTTTAAAAAAAATTGGTATATGTTTAGATTGTGCATGGATGAGAAAAAAACATGACATGTATGAATTTTTGGACCCTTAACTCTTTACCTGAGGGACAATAAAAAAACATAAATATAAATGTACATCACCAACAACTTGGTCAAATGGGAAAACAAATTATTTCACTTTATATATTCATAGGTGTACCACACCTAGCCGGTTCCGCCATCTTATCATACCAACACATATCACCCTTGACCGACAACTCATATCGGACAAGACTGGGGGACTGGTGTACCACACCTAGCCAAACTCAACCAAATAAGTAAACAATGCATATACCAAGGCAGCCAAGTACTCAGCCTAGGCCGAGTCAGCCTAACTTGTACCAGTTCTAACCTAAACATCTAGAGGAACAACCTGCACCTCATATAACCAACATAAGCCGTCAAGGTAAGTAGACAGCCTAGACCGGTTACTCCAACAGACCCGGTAAGATTAAAGCCCAGGCCGACCACTCCAATAAACTTAGTGAAAATAGAAGCCCCTGCGTTCAATAGGTCTAAGGGACTTGGGTTAGGGCCCAGGCCCACTCACAGCCCAAGCTAGAGCCCAAGTCAAAGCCTGACCCATGAGGTAGTCAAACATCATTAATGCTCTATAAATACGTGTGGACCCCAGTAATTAAAGGTACGCATTCATTAATCACTGATTTGACCTTCTGAGAGCTTTGACTTACTTGAGCTTCAGAGACTCTTCTGCAGGTAACCCCTCCTGGATTCAAGCTGACATGTACCAACCGGGAAGAGACCAACTGAGGAGATAACGGACTACATGGTAAGGTGACGCCTGTGCTTGACTCATCTTATTTGTTCTTTGCAGGAACAATTGGCGCCCACCGTGGGGCACGAGACGAACACTTTTAGTACCCATTTTTCTCTGAAGATGGTTTCCACCCGTAGCAAAGTTGGAGTGAACAAGCAGGTGGATGCTGGTCCCTCAGGACCTGCTGGCATCACCCCTGATCTGGCCGCCATCCTAGACAACCAAGCGAAGATGCAACAAGAACTCGCAGATCTGAAGAAACGCAGCGCTACGAGATGGAGGCGCTACGACAAGAGAACTCTCGCTTGAGGCGAAAGATCGAAGCTGATCCCAACCTGAAGGGGAAAGCCAAGGAAACCTCTGAAGCTGCAAGGTCTCCGGCCTTCCAACCCACGGAGGAAGAAAGCGAATACAATCCCACTCCTCACACCTTCATCACCACTCAACAAACACCCATTCCCTCTACCCATCCCCCTCACTTCCCATCTACTCAACCGGGGCTCACCGCACCCCCAACCCCTGCCGCTACCCTCCCTACCACCCAGATCCCGTACAACATACCCACCACCCTACACACCACACATGTTCCACTATACAACTCACAATACCTTCCAACAACCCACATCCCCCCTCACAACCTTACCTCCACCTTCCCCGCTATGATCAACCATCCCATCCCACCCCACCTGCTCCCTCCTCACCAGCCCAGACGCCGTCACCCCTTCACTGACTTTATTGCCAACACCCCTCTTCCTGCCCAGTGGGAACCTTTCACCCTGGACCATTATACTGGCGAAACCGACCCTGACGAGCACCTTAAAGTCTACATCATCCATGTCGCCCTGTACATGTCCCAAGATGCAGTCTTTTGCAAAGCCTTCCCCACCACCCTCAAGGGTGCTGCCCTGGAATGGTTCACAACCCTTCCGCCTTACTCCATTGACAGTTTCGACGTCCTTTCTCACATGTTCTCCACCCATTTCGCTGGCAGCTGCCGACACCAAACTACCACCATCTCCCTCCTGGGCATCAGACAAGAACAAGGTGAACCACTCAGAGCGTTCATAGATCGCTTCAGTAAGGTAGCTCTTCGTACCCTACACCTTAATCAGGAGATGATCCTCCAGTGCATGGCACTTACCCTACAACCCGGCCCCTTCGCCAACAACGTCTACCTCCATCCACCTGCCTCCATGCACGAGCTCAAATTACGTGCCGCTGATTATGTCTGCATGGAGGAAATGCAAACCCTCCACACCAAATTCTGCAACGACTATGCAGCCACCACCGCCAACCCTACCCCACAACCTAACCCACGTCTTGATACCCGCCCACGCGAGCCCCGCCAACCTCGCTTCACCAGATACGCCTATCTTACCGTAGCCCGCTCCCGCATCCTCGACGAGGCCCTACAAGCTGACCTAATCCCTCCACCACGTAAGACAACCACACCTCCCAACGCTGATATGACCAAATACTGCCGCTACCACCACAACCATGGCCACACTACAGAAGAATGCAAAGCACTCCAGGATAAAATAGAAGAACTGTTCCGTGCTGGCCACTTTCGCCGCTTCATCCGTAGAGATGACCACTCCTCCTCCTCTCGATCCCGCCACCCCCTCCATTCTATCACAGACGTCCTCCACATGACTCCCGTCACGACAGACGCCCCACCCAACCCACCAGCTAGGAACCCGAGCCGGCCCGTACCGACATCACCCCTGCCGACCCTCCCCTACGTGGCACCATTAACACCATCTCTGGTGGCTTCGCTAGTGGAGGATCCACTTCTTCTGCCAGAAAAAGACACCTCCGCCATATCCAATCCATCAACCATATCACCCATTCCCACCACGGACGCCGTATGCCTCCTATCATCTTCACAGATGACGACTTTCACGGCCTCGACCATCAATAAGATGACCTCATGGTTATCATTGTTGAAATCGAAAACTACGCTGTTAAAAAAGTCCTCGTTGATCAAGGCAGCTTCGTTGATATCCTCTACTGGGCCACCTACCAAAATCTTCAACTTCCTGACACCGCCATGGTCCCATATGACGAGCCAATCTATGGCTTTTCCGGTGAACAAGTATCCACCCGTTGCTACATCGACCTCCACACCGTCTTTCGGGAGGGGACCCAAACTAAAACTATCCCAATCCAGTTCCTTATCGTCGACACGCCAACATCCTACAATATCCTCCTGGGTCGTCCTTCCCTCAATACCCTTGGCACCGTCGTTTCCACCCGTCACTTGGACATGAAGTTCCCTTCCCTGTCCGGCGACATCCTTACCATCCACTACGACCAACGCTTGGCACGCGAATGCTACATGGCCAGCCTACGACCACAACTCCCAATCCAACAAACCAACCACATCGAACGACCCCCTGGCTCCAGCATAGCCTTATCCGGCGAAGATCTAGACCCCAGAGTAGGCCGGGATGTTTGTCTTGAACCAGTTGAGGAAATCTCCCCTTTAGAGCTTCCCAATGGTCACTCTATTAACCTAAGCACCGGTTTAAACTCTGACGAGCGTTCTACCATCACACCCATCCTCATCAACAACACCGATCTTTTTGCCTGGTCAGCCGCAGACCTCCCTGGAGTGGACCCTCAAGTGGCATCCCACAAACTATCCATATATAAAGAAGCCCGCTACGTATCCCAGAAAAAATGCAAGCTTGGCGAAGAACGTCGGCAAGCAGCTAAGGTTGAAGCCGACAAGTAACTAAGCGCATGATTCATAGAAGAAGCTTAGTACATCACTTGGCTTTCTAACGTTGTATTGATGAAGAAAGCCAATGGCAAATGGCGGATGTGTGTAGATTACACGGACCTAAACAAGGCTTGCCCTCGTGTGTCTTACCCCTTACCCAACATCGATCGACTCATTGACGGCGCGGCAGGAAACAAGGTGCTTAGTTTTTTGGATGCATATTCCGGATACAACCAAATTCCTATGGCCTCATCAGACATGCACAAAATCGCCTTCATCACGGACGATGCCAACTACTTCTATAGAGTCATGCCCTTTGGTCTCAAAAACGCCGGAGCAACTTACCAACGGCTGATGGACAAGGTTTTCAGCCACCTAATGGGACACTATGTCGAAGTATACGTCGACGACATGGTTGTCAAGTCTCCAAGTCATCGCTAACATGCCGAGGACCTGTCAGTAGTCTTCTCTGCACTATGCCAATACAACCTTCGCCTCAACCCTGACAAGTGTGTATTCGACGTTGACCGGGGTAAATTCCTTGGTTTTATGTTAACCCAACGCGACATAGAAGCCAATCCTAAAAAATGCAAGGCCATCATCGAAATGCACAGCCCCACTACTATTAAAGAGGTCCAACGTCTCATTGGCTGTCTCACAACCATTTCCCGCTTCCTACCCAAACTAGCCGAACAAACCCAACCCATAGTCTAACTCTTAAAGAAATCCACCCGGTTCACGTGGACTGATGATAGTGAACAAATTTTCCAAAAATTGAAAACAACCCCAACCTCCCCACCTATCCTCCACAAGCCGGACACCCATAAACCCCTACTTGTATACATCACAGCCACCGACTACACTGTCAGCGTTGCACTTGTCCATGAAATAGAAGGCACGCAACATCTTGTATATTTTGTGAGCAGAACGCTGCAGGATCCTGAAACCAGATATGAGATGGTAGAAAAGTTGGCCCTATCTTTGGTCCACGCGGCACGCCGCCTACGCCCATATTTCCAAAACCACACCATAACCGTTAAAACTGACTACCCAATCCAAAAGATATTACAAAAACCAGATCTAGCCGGACGCATGTCATCATGGGCCGTCGAGCTGTCAGAATTCAACATCCGCTATGAACCCCATGGCCCCATCAAAGCCCAGTGTCTCTTAGACTTTGTCAACGACCTACAGCACACACCCACAGAGGACCAGTGGACGCTTCATGTAGATGGTTCCTCAAATCCAAGAGGTGTCGGCGCTAACATTATCTTAGAAGGCCCCAACGACATCCTCATTGAAAAATCCCTTCACTTTGCCTTCAAAACGTCAAATAACCAAGCCGAGTACGAAGCCATCCTCGCCGGCCTTTCCCTGGCCCGTGAAGTAGGCGTCAAGAAATTAACGTGCAAAACCGACTCCAAGCTCAGTGTAGGCCATCTAAATGACGAGTTCCAGATCAAAGACCCCATCCTTCTACAGTATTACCATCTGGTCCATGCAGTCATTCAATCCGCCTTCGAACAAGTCCGCATCGAACACATCCTAAGGACCGACAACATCAGGGCCGATATCCTCTCCAAATTGGCCAGCACCAAGTTAAAAAACCGTCACCGATCCTTATTACAGTAAACACTATCTACGACTTTCATCACACACACTTGTTAAAATTTAACCCACGCCCCAGCTGACAACGTCACCCCCTCCCAAAGCCAAAACTGGACCACCCCCTATATCCTGTACCTCAAAATCGGTAACCCCCCTCTAGATGCGGACAAAACTTGGCTAGCTAAGGCCGCCAGGTACACCATGATAGGCGATGACCTCTACAAACGTGGGTATGGCCAACCCCTTTTTAAGTGTGTCACGGCAGAACAAGCACAATATATTATTAAAGAGCTACACGAAGGTATTTGTGGTTATCATTCTGGCGCACGCACCATGGCTACCAGAGTTCTTAGAGCTGGATATTTCTGGCCAACTATAGAAGCCGACTGCCAGGATTATGTTAGAAAGTGCAAACCATGTCAGAAACATGGCAACCTTATTCACCAGAAACAAGAACAGCTACACCACATACTACCCCCATGGCCATTCGCTAAGTGGGGAATGGACATTCTCGGCCCCTTTTCACTCGGCAGGGGTAAGTAAAATTCCTAATTGTAGCCATCGATTACTTCACTAAATGGATAGAAGCCAAGCCGCTAACTACCATCACGACCCAGCAAGTTCAACAATTTGTGTGGAAGGACATTATATGCAGATATGGATTTCCACATACCATCATCACAGATAATGGCCGACAATTTATTGACAAAGAGGTAGCCAAGTTCTACACTGGCCTAGGCATCAAGCACATCACAAGTTCTGTAGAACATCCACAAACCAATGGACAAGCAGAGGCGGCAAATAAAGTTATCCTCGTGGAGCTACGCAAGAGATTAGATACCGCCAAAGGCCGATGGCCCGAAGAATTAGTAGAAGTACTATGGGCTTACAGGTGCATCCCTCAATCATCAACAAACGAATCCCCATTTAGCCTAGTCTACGGCGCAGACGCCATGATACCAGTTGAAATTGGCGAACCATCCCTACACCGAGAACTATACGACCCAACCCACAACCACCAAAATATGGCCACTCATCTTGACCGCTTAACCGAACTCAGAGAAAAAGCCCAAATACACAATATAGCTGTCAAACGAAGAGCTGCCAGAAAGTATAACGCAAACCTATGTCCACGATCATTCGCAATCGGGGACTTAGTATGGAGAATGGCCAACAGTGCAAGAAAGAAGGATGGAAAATTCTCTGCCAACTGGGATGGCCCATACCGCATACGTGAAGACGCGGGAGAATGAGCTTATCGCATTGAACACTTATCTGGGGAAGAAATACCCAACACCTGGAATGTGTCCCACCTCAAATTCTATTTCAGTTAAATATATACTGTACTGAGCCGAATACTTGTAACCTTGGGTGTACTCTTTTTCCTCACCTGGTCTTTTTTCCCTAAGGAGGGTTTTGGCCGGGGAGGTTTTAACGAGGCACCCATATTCAATAAAAAAAAGAAGGGTTCTCAACTATACGGCTTTTCCACGTGTTTTCTCTCATGTTTGTTTAAGTTCCCACCCTTACCCCAAGTAAGCGGCCTAGGTCGAACACCCTTATCTTATGCTTAATTTGTTTAAGTTCCCCACCCTTACCCCAAGTAAGCGGCTTGGGTCGAACACCCTTATGTTATGCTTAATTTCTTTAAGTTCCCCACCCTTACGCCAAGTAAGCGACCTGGGTCGAACACCCTTATGTTATGCTTAATTTGTTTAAGTTCCCCACCCTTACCCCAAGTGAGCGGCCTACGTCGAACACCCTTATCTTATGCTTAATTTGTTTAAGTTCCCCACCCTTACCACAAGTAAGCGGCATGGGTCGAACACCCTTATCTTATGCTTAATTTGTTTAAGTTCCCCACCCTTACCCCAAGTAAGCGGCCTGGGTCGAACACCCTTATCTTATGCTCAACTTGTTTAAGTTCCCCACCCTTACCCCAAGTAAGCAGCCTGGGTCAAACACCCTTATCTTATGCTTAATTTGTTTAAGTTCCCCACCCTTACCCCAAGTAAGCGGCCTGGGTCGAACACCCTTATCTTATGCTTAATTTGTTTAAGTTCCCCACCCTTATCCCAAGTAAGCGGCCTAGGTCGAACACCCTTATCTTATGCTTAATTCGTTTAAGTTCCCCACCCTTACCCCAAGTAAGCGGCCTGAGTTGAAAACCCTTAACATACAATCCATCGCGACACACATACACCACATATTATCAAAACTCGACATACACAATAACATACAGAACATTAATCACATTAAACATAAACGCAAAGTATACCAACGTAACATAATGTACCATTTATTACAGATATAGGCTCAAATATTTTCAAATCAATAAAGTTAAGGTCCTATTCTGCCACGTCAGGTGCCACCTCTCTAGCATCAACCGCCTCATTAACCGCTTCAGTCGTCTTCTCCTCCACCCTCACTTCCACTTCCTCACCAGCACTGCCTTCGTCTTCATTCACAAGCCTCCCGTCAATAACATCTTTGTTGACATCAAAGTTCACGTCCGTAACATCCACCTCCCTATGAAAAAATGCCGCTTGGCGTAGTCCTTTCTCAAAATCGTTAATGTGTTCTTGTATGATGCTATTCTTCAGATCATCAAGCTTACCAACAGCTCCGTCATACTTCTCCTTCAAATCGTCATAATCTTCCTCCAATTCCCCTATCCTCTTGTTTAATTTTTCCTCAGAATCCAAACAGCGGATCCTCCATGTCGCCAACCTCTTTCTCTCTACATCCCAACTCTCCTTCGCCTTCTCCAGCGCAGCCTTTTCCTCCTCTAGCTTGTCTACCTTCCCTTGCAACTCCTCCACCTTTTCCCGGCCCCCTTCCTTCACTTCCCTCTTGTATAGAGACCCCACACGGCGGCTCAATATTAAAGCCTTGCTTCCAAACTCGACCATCGACCTCACAATATGGTCTGCATCCATGTCGTCAATAGAATTTACAATGGTATCTGGGAGGGTAATTGAAATATCCTTCCTCACAGATATTTCCGACAATTCGATCAAACCAAATTCTGGTCCTTTCTCCCCATTGGTTGACCCTGCTCCACTAGCCGACCCCGTTCCGAGCAAGGCCGCCCTCACTTTCTTCACGTCTTTTCCCTTCCCGGGACGAGGCGGCAACTCAGCCTTCCTCTTTGTCCCACCGTGCACATGCACCTCCACCACAAACTCCTGCAAGTTGGGAATGTTAGTCTTCCCAACTGCCTTGGCCTTAGCGGCCATCTCCTTCCTCAGCGATTGGAAAAGCGCCAAGTTTTTCTTTCCAGATTGCGCCATGTGCCCTACAATAATACATTACAACTCGGATCAAAACAACTTAGAATTATCAACACAGTTTAAATAATAAATAGATACCTTCAATATCTATTATCGGATGCACCAAAATATAAACTCTAACTAGGCCCTTAGTGGGCAACTTATCAACAAACTTCAACAAGATCTCCATCACCTCCTTATCACCCGTCGATAACTGATCCATCCCCATATCCTTATACCGAGAAGGGTTGCCCGTCCAACTAAAAAGGAATTTTGTACTCCCATCTGCGTTCAAAAAATGAGCTTTGCCTCCTTTTTTAACGATAACCTTGAAGTACCCGTCCTTGAAATGCTTGAAAGACTGGGAAAATGCATCCAGTCTGCTGATACTGGGACTACTTATCAAAGATAGCCAAGTGGTCGACCGGCGGGGTCTGGTGTCGTAGAAGTACAAAAAAGCGTAAAGAGAGGGCTCAAAGTATAACGATTGGCACAAGATGCGGAAAGCTTGCAAATAGGCCTAACTATTCGGATGTAGCTGCGTAGGTGCCACATTCAGTGCGCGCAATACGCCCATAGTGAAACCGTCTAACGGTAACCGCACATGAAGTTGAGAAAAATGGCACATATACATGTAGAAAAATTTCTCTGTAGCACCCTCCTGCCCATGACATACTCGGTCGATAGCACTAACTCTCTCCAGGGAAACGATGTCCCCACTGACGCCCTTGGAGATGACAGGTGTGCAGTTTAACCAGGAGTTCAGTAGACGAGACCACCGGAACAAAGATGATTGGTTGCAGACGTCGGCAGCCGCCCACCCATAGCCGCCTTTAGCCGGCCAGTTACTTTTTGCCAATTCTTCAGGGGGATCTTCTCGAACCTTCCTCACCATCTCCATTGGAATCCCACTTGTCATGCCCCCAGAACTTGTACCCTCTTCGTCAAATTGTCTACCCCTACTTCTCTCCGACTTTGTACTCTCACTACTACTAGATGTAGATAACGATATACTATCGCTACTAGACATACCTGTTTTCGTGTTTACGGGGAGATGTGGGCTGAATTTGGGAACTAGTCGGACAATATGATGCACACAAGACCTTTGAATTCAAAACTCTCACAAATGAACCAAGTAACCCCTCACTCGTTTTGAAACCTATATTTATAGTCCAGGATCCCAAACGACGGAAACCCCTTCTCGCGAAAACAATACCCCATACCAATCGACACCATCATTGCGAAAGACATAACTTTTAAAAACGACGGCGCCAAAACTTCTTGATTTGACCCCTGACACCCCTTCACATACCTGCAGATGAATACCACTTTCTTAGCCTTAACACTGTTCATCACACTTAAAGGCTAGGGGACTAGTGTACCACACCTAGCCGGTTCCGCCATCTTATCATACTAACACATATCACCCTTGACCGACAACTCATATCAGACAAGGCTGGGGGACTGGTGTACCACACCTAGCCAAACTCAACCAAATAAGTAAACAATGCATATACCAAGGTAGCCAAGTACTCAGCCTAGGCCGAGTCAGCCTAACTTGTACCAGTTCTAACCTAAACATCTAGAGGAACAACCTGCACCTCATATAACCAACATAAGCCATCAAGGTAAGTAGACGGCCTAGACCGGTTACTCCAGCAGACCCGGTAAGATTAAAGCCCAGGCCGACCACTCTAATAGGTCTTAAGGACCTGGGTTAGGGCCCAAGCCCACTCACAGCCCAAGCTAGAGCCCAAGTCAAAGCCTGGCTCATGAGGTAGTCAGACATCATTAATGCTCTATAAATACGCGTGGACCCCAGTAATTAAAGGTACACATTCATTAATCACTGATTTGACCTTCTGAGAGCTTTGACTTACTTGAGCTTCGGAGACTCTTCTGTAGGTAACCCCTCCTGGGTTCAAGCTGACATGTTCCAATCGGGAAGAGACCAACTGAGGAGATAACGGACTACATGGTAAGGTGACGCTTGTGCTTGATTCATCTTATTTGTTCTCTGTAGGAACAATAAGTATAATTTTATTTAATAACTGATTGTCAATTGTTTAAATATTTTATAGTAACTATTTTTCAGTATAGATGTCAATGATAACTATTAGTTCTTTCATTGCAGGATCGTACTATTGTATGGTTTTGCTATTTGAAAAAGCCTTTGCCTGCTTTATTACAATAGTCTTACATAATATGAATCTACTTAACCAATACTTTTATGTTTTTGTTGACTATTTCGAATATAACATATTGAATGATATACCATGTGTAAGGTTACAAAAGTCATATAGGTGTAGCTAAAAGTATTTTAGTCCAATTGTTTGTTCACTTTTATATGTTAATCAATTAATTTGATTGTTTTCATTTTAAGTTGCAGTGTAAAACAAACTAAAATATATGTGTGTGACTACTACGTAATAGAATGGGCAACAATTGTGTGAGTTGAAATTGATAGAGGTTAGGTTTAAGTAATGTTTTATAAGTAACCACGAATATGCTGGGTCGAGAACTTACCACTAGACCAAAAATTGCAACTATAGTCAAGGACCAAAATCAGATCGTGACTTGTTCCACTTAATCTCTATCACGAGACAATTGATCCACCCTACAACAATCTCCCCTTCAACCATTTTCCCACAAGTAATCAAACTCTGCAATTATGACTCAGGTCACTTGTCCTATGCCACAATATAATTGTGCAACTCGCAACAATCTACTCCTGAACAATTATCCCACTATGAATTGGACTTATGACTGGGCTCTCATACCAATTGTTGAATCATCTATTGCATGAAAAAAAATAATCTAATGCCTAACATATTTTGATCACTCATCCAGAAAAGTCATTTCAAATATGGTTCTCAAATGATTAAATCTCTCTTCAATAAGAGGTTTTGTAAAATTGTCAACCAATTGATTTTTTGTGGCTACACATTGTACATCATCAATACATACCTTTTTGGGCATGATATCTTATGAAAATGGTGTTTGATTTCAATATGTTTAGCCCTAGAATGCAGTATATGATTTCTAGATAAAATAGAAATGCTACTCTCATAGACGTTATAATCTTTCAATTGAATCTCTATTCATTGAGTTTTGTTTTAAATTTTTGAGAAATCCTTGATCATTATGACTTTGTTGTCATTTTAGTAAGTAATTATCCATTGGACGAGGTCTTTTAACCATCTACTAAAATATTAAATAGACCAATGGACTCTCTAGTCAATGAGATAACTTAAACATTGTAAGATGCATGGATACCTTGGATTGTGTAAATAACTTGTTATTAAATATATATTGTTTTTTTTAAATAACATTATTTTAAGAAATAAAGGTAAAATATATTTTTCTACATTTTATTCTATGAAATGACCTAGTAATTAGAAATCATATTAAAAATAAAAACAATAGTATATAAAAAAAATTTTAATATAAGTTATCTTTCAATATTTTTTTTAAATGATCAAGTAACTAAAAATTATAAAAGGATAAAATCAAGAATGAAAAAAATAGTATAGAAATATATATTTTCATTTTTAGGGCAAATTAATTTAAATATAAAAAATAATAATAAAGGAGTAATATAACTTCTATGCCCATGTCTTAACAAAATAAATAAAAAGAAAAATAAAAATTTCTAACATATTATCTTTTAGGACACTTGTCAACAAAATAAACACGAGTAAAATAAAATAAACATGAGTAAAATAAATTAAATATAAATTAAAAAGAAAATTAACAATGTGAAACACTAGAAACTTTTAATTTAGTAGAATAATGAAAATGTCGAGTTAAGTTAAATTTAAATTTTTAGAATGAGTATAATTACCAAATAATTTATATTGTTCATTTAGTAAGAGTACGTGGGTAACATATGAGATGTATTGGGATCAACTCCTACTAGCAATATGTTTGTTTTATATATTTTCTAAAACTAAAATGGAATAAAAATTAATTAATTTGGGCTTGTTTCTTTGGGCTCGGAGAAGAGCAGGTATGTGTTTTATGGCTGCTACTTCCTGCACTCCATTTATTTCTTCCTACACCTCCCTAGTTTCAAAAATATCCCTTTTTCCCTTGAGTAAAATTCCCATTCTTCCCCTAAGTAAAACGTAAAAATTGAACCCTAATTTTGCAATCCATCTTTTACTTTGTGCATCCCTACTCTCCTCATGTCTTCTCCCTCTACACCTTCATTCCTCCTATTACTACCATTGGTCTTTTACACCTCCATTACTTATTTTTGAAATGAAGGCATGCTTCCCTCCACTCTTCTACCCATAGTAGTTACTACACCTCCATTGGTTTTCTTTTGGTGCATCGCTGAACTCATACACCCCTTACCCTATTTTTGTCTTGTTGCACGACAATGTTTGGAGAAGGTGGACCATTGTCTCGTTGCTATTGTTGCATCTTTTTGTTGTTGGACCTCCTTCATTGAGATTCTCCATTACACTTCGTTTTTTGTCAAGGTAAATTTTGTATGATTTTGTAGAAGGTGGGGTGAGGATGTTAGGGTAAATTTTTTTGATTTTCTGTGTTGTAAGTTGAATGCAATAGAGAGGGAGACCTAGTGGGGTTTTTTAACAGCTTCTAGACTGAGCAATATGAAATGTTATTCCGGGAAACAAATTTCAAATTACTTATTTCGAGAAAAGCTTACTATGTTGTCGAACACTCTATCTGGAAATGCATTCTGGAATGCCATTTACTGTATACACCTCTCTTCCGAAATAGGGAATGAATGAATTTATGATATGATAATGCAAAATGGTTTGAAATAATCTCAATTGAACATGGGAACTGAAATCATACGAAACAACAAACTAGAACGTAAGATCCCAAATCATAAACCCTAATTAATGGAATTAACGAACGAATGTGCCAATGAGAAATTAGATGTAATGACTCATGAATTACATATGGAAATGGATCAGAAACATCGTGTATGATATCATAATGGAATTACAAACACGAAACAAACACAAGAAAACAAAACTCGAAACAAAAAACTTCATAATCTTCACTTCATTTCTAGATTTAGAAACAATAAACTTGATCATCAATGCATCTTCATCAATTCTTCATCAACCTCATGTGATCTCATGCACTTATTAAATCTTGCACCAAGGTTGCTTATGCTAACATATGGGATCATATTTACTCTCACAATCCAATCCAATGAACATCTTTATAGCTTTGCAAATTTCCTAAACAATACCAATCACATGAATACAATTTGGAGATCAAAAGGACTTATTCAATGGCTTGTAATGAGGTTGGGCTAAGGGTGTGGAACATGAAAGGAAAGCAAGGCTTGATTCTTGAAATGTCAAGGGAATAAGGGTGGAAATTGATGTATTCAAGTGTAGATCTGATTTAGGTTCTTGTATTCCAGCACTTTACTCAAATTCCTTGCTTTTGTTTCACATTTTTTTTTCAATTATGTTCCAGTAGTGACGTTGTATTGTTTTTGTTCAAATTTGTTTCAACTCTTCACACTTTTTCTCTTTTATTCTTAGCTGGTCCAACCACGTTTTTGTTTTTACATTTATGCACCTTTAAAGATTACACATCCTGACACTTGAACTCAGAACCATCCTATAACTCAACCCAATTCACTTCACATCCCTAGGATAGGGTAGAATTTGGTTTTTCAGGGAAAAATGGTTGTTGTGAGGGTTAGGTTTGTCAATAAAAATGGTCAAATTTGGCTCAAAATAAGGGTGCAATTGTGATTTTTCAGGGCATGCTTTATTTGACAAGTGGCTGCATAAAAAATGGCCTACATCATATCAATAAATCATATTCCATGACTAGTTATGTAAAGGAGCAAAGCAAAGCCTAGAATGCCACTTTCATGAATGAATGGACACACTAGAATGAAACTTTTAGACTCAACGCTCACCATGGTCAAATATGCCAAAATTGTTCATGCTACACAATTTTCATGTTAAAACAATCTTGAATCTATGATTTGGAGTAAAATAAAATTATTGAATTGCTCATTCACTCTAACTAGACCTTGTACTAACACAAACAAGAGCTAGGCTAGAAAAGAGAGGAAAAAAATGCAAATATGTGAAAACTGATAAAAACAGAACCAAGAACCTACTCAACAAACTTAAAATAACTAAAGAAACCTAGAAACAATTCAGAATTGAAATTCTAGTAAAACTCAAAATCTCACTACCTAAAACCTCTAAAAACACCTTAAAACTTGGCTAAAACTAAGGTTATGCTAAAGCACTAATGAAACTGTAAAGATACTTCCTAAACAACTTTAAAATGACTAAAGAAAACCTAAAATTAACTTAGAACTTACTTCCTAAAAGAGCTTTGTTGAGAATAAAGAAAATAGGGTTTGAGATTAATCTCCCTTGTGTATAAACCACACATAGGGTAATCTATTTATAATAGAAAGATGTACAATTAAAAAAAGTAATTGAAAATAAATAGAGTAAATAAAAGATATTGTTTGATATTGTGATTAAAAATATCTAACAATATCTTAATAATATAAAACAATATCTAACACTTCCCTTAAGTTGGAGCATACAAATCGTATGTGCCAAGCTTGTTACAAATATCTGCTAAATGATCACTTGAGTTAACAAACTCAATCTTGATGTCTCTAGACATGATCTTTTCTCGAATGAAATGACAATCAATCTCAATGTGTTTGGTCCTCTCATGAAAGACATGATTAGAGCTAATATGAAGAGCAACTTGATTGTCACACACAAGTGTCATTTAAGTGACATCTCTAAATTGTAACTCTCTAAGCAATTGCTTGAGCCAAACAAGTTCACAGGCAATTGAGGCCATAGCTCTATATTCTGCTTTTGCACTAGATCTTGCTACAACACTTTGTTTCTTACTTTTCCAAGAGATCAAGTTACCACCAATGGAGACACAATACCCAAATGTAGATCTTCTATTAGAAGGAGATCCTCCCCAATCAGCATCTGAATAGCAAACAACTCTTGTATGGTTATTAGAACCATATAACAATCCTTTTCCAAGAGATCTTTTAATATACTTCAAGATATGAATGATTGCATTACAATGATCTTCACATGTGGAATTAAGAAATTGGCTTACCACACTGACTGCAAAGGAAATGTTAGGACGAGTAATGGTAAGATAATTCAATTTCCCAACCAATCTTCTATACTACTCAAGATCAGATATAGGCTCCCCTTGATTTGGTAGAAGTTTAGTATTGGGATCCATTGGTGTATCAATAGACTTTGAACTCACCAACCAGTTTCCTCCAGAATATCCATGGCATACTTTCTCTAAGATATAACAATACCATCATTGGACTGTGCCACCTCAATACCCAAGAAGTATCTGAGTTTGCCAAGATCTTTGGTCTAAAAAATGTGACAGAGATGTTGTTTCAACTTAGAGATGCCATGGTTGTTACTCCTTGTAAGAACGATGTCATCAACATATACTATCAAGTAAACACATCCAGCACTCGAGTGTTGATAAAAGACAGAATGATCTGCTTTACACCGAGTCATACCAAATTGTTGAACAACATTGCTAAACTTTCCAAACTAGGCCCTAGGAGATTGTTTTAGGCCATATAGGGATTTGCGAAGATGACATACCATCCCAGAAGACTCCCCTTGAGCAACAAATCGAAGAGGTTGCTCCATATAGATTTCTTCTTGCAAATCACCATTGAGGAAAGCATTTGTAACATCCAGTTGATAAAGAGACCATTGTTGAAGACTAGCCATGGCGATGAATAAACGAACAAAAGCCATCTTTGCCACGGTGGAAAAGGTAGCTCCATAATCCAACCCAAAAATTTGAGTATAAACTTTGGCCACAAGACGAGCTTTGAGGTGATCAATAGTACCATCAGGTCCAACTTTGATAGCAAACACCCACCTATAACCAACAACAGATTTTCGAGACGGTAGCAGGACCAGTTCCCAAGTTCCACTGTTATGAAGAGCACTTAGTTCATTTGTCATGGCCTGACGCCAACCAGGATGGGCTAAAGCATCACAGAGAATTTTTGGAATGGTCACAGAAGAAAGAGAGAAAAGACATGTATAAAAAGGTAATGACAATCAATGATAACTCAAAGCAATATAATGGGGAGAGGGATTACAGGTAGAACACATACCTTTTCGGAGGGCAATGGGAAGGTCAGACTCAAGTGTTAGAGCTGGAGGAGACAAAGTAGTTGGCACTTGAGTGAAGTCACATGGTGGTGGTTGTGATCAGTTTCAACAACTATAAACCTGAAGAAGTGGTGGAGGATGTAACATCCCTAGGGAATATTACTAATTTAAATAAATAATAAAGAAAAGAAAATAAAACGTCACAATATTATTATTCCCAAAACGCGGGAAAATTTTAAAACGTTTAAACATCGCGCCATAATATTTAAAATCGTAGTATTTAGAACTTTACAATTTCCAAAAATCCAGAAAAAACGTAAATGATATTCATAAATAAAATCCCAGCATAATCCCAACTAGCCCTCACTCCATCGCCTAAGCATCCTCAGCATCACCTGTATCTACATCTGCTCCCGTGTAACGAATCACACGATCATCGCCATACACAAACATAAAGGGTGAGCTGAGAAATAAAAATAACGTATATACATACACATATATTAACATCAGATAAATCATACACCCATCTAATTCAACCTACTTAGTTCTTGGCCAAGACCTTAACCCCAAGGCTTTTCAGCCTTCAAATCACACAAATGGTTAGCCTTGGACTCGGGAATATGATGCTCACACGAACCTGCCCGCTCGTGGTCATGCCTCTACGAACCTCCTCGCTCGTAGTCCTGCTCTACGAACCTCCCCACTGGTAGTCCTACTCTACAGACCTACCCACCCGTAGTCTAACACATGTGATCCACCAGTGATAAAGGATTGATTCCTACCAAGGATGATGGCCCACATGTAGGAATAAGAAAGGAGGAGGACCACATAGGAGACACTTGGCGTCCTAAGGAAGAAAGAGAAGGAACAAGACTTTCTAGAAGCATCTAGAACGGGGAGGCCCACATGCCTTGGACACCAAGTCTTCTAGAATGTTCTAGAACCTTCCTTTGGGAGCCTTGGCCATGAAGACTTGCCACCTAGATGGCTTGGACGAAAATTCACCCATGTGCACCCTAGGATGACCTACTTTCTAGAACATGCTGGGTTTCTTTTGTAATCCTTTAACTTAGTTGTTTTGCTAAGGGGCCCCTTGATGAAGGATTGACCCCAACCAAGTATGGAGGCAAATGCTTAAGAAGACTAAGCATGTTTAGAAAGGAAGTTCACTAATCCTTCATCCCTTTCATTTGTGTTTGCTATTTTTGATTCCCTAAGGTGACTTAGTTGAATCAACTTTAGTTGACTTGTTGACCTTTGACTAGGTTTGACTTGTTGACTATAGTTGACTTGACTTAAGCCAACATGCTAATCTATGTTTATTTGCTTTGTAGGTTAATTAGGAG
>Ga0214542_1003706_pt1 | contig 30825 bp, 17 predicted proteins | sample CNSS1metaG_FD_160096 | JGI IMG/M metagenome (GOLD analysis project Ga0214542, IMG submission 160096) | Root nodule microbial communities from cowpea collected in UCLA plant growth center, Los Angeles, California, USA - CNSS1 | ecosystem: Host-associated > Plants > Roots > Nodule | place: USA...
TTGTTTAAAATTGACCAATTTTGTCCCTATCAAAGATGTGACCAAATTTAATTTTTATATCAAAGTTATAATGATGTGAATTTTAATATATTATATAAAAATATTTAATAAAAAATGTGAATTTTAACATAAAAATTAAATTTGGTTTTAATTTGTGGAGGGACCAAATTGGTTAATGTTAACAAAAATTGGGACCTAATTGAACAAAAATAACAAATATTGGGATCAAATTGAATATAGAACATTGACTTTGTCACGTGACACACTATTGGGTTGACATGTGGACATTTATAAAAAATCAAAAAAATAAAATAAAATAAAAAAATTCAAAAAAACCACGAAGTGACATGTGGCACACTACTGGATTGACACATGTACATTTAAAAAAATTTAAAAATAATTTAAAAATAATTTAAAAATAAAAATAAAAAAAATTCAAAAAAACCACGAAGTGACATGTGGCAGTCACTGTTCATGGCCGTTAATGATTTAAACGGTGTTAGCAAAAAAGGACCCAATTGAACAAAATTGACAAAAATTGGGACCTATTTGAACACAAAATCAAAATTAGGACTTATTTGAAAAAAACTTAACGAAAATTGGGACCAAAAAGGTATTTTAACCAAAAAAGAAAACTCCACCAATACATGTTCTCAATACCACAACTTGAACTCATCAGAATATTATCACCAAGTAATATTAACGGTATGTCACTCTCTCATAACTAACCATTATACCTTTCATGCGCACCAACGCTTCTTAGAAAAGTCTTTTCCTTTGCTTTCCATAGACTTACTAGCAACAACTCCACCCGCTCGACAAATCTTTGGGTGGAGCTCTCTTGCTAAGTTCATGTTAAAGACTTACAAAGGAACGCAACCCCTTTACCCTGACTTGACAAAGTCTTCTAGGTAAAAAAATCATCCTAGCTTTACAACTATCAAAGAGTTTATACTATCTCATCACATATGTACACCCATATAGATCATACATCATCACAAGTTCAAACATACATCAACTCATCATGCAATTACATCATATCATGTCACATTATCATAAGATTAATCATAAATCATCATCATATCATAACTCAAGCATTATTTCCTTACACTTAAGGTTTTTAACATATAACTCACCCAAAAATTCTACACCAAATAGTAAAGAAGCAACCACATTTTTAAACCAACAATAACACCATGTTAAAACAAACCACAACAACAAAACAACAAGTCCTATAGGTGACTAGTGGATTTTCCACACCTGTGGATTTGACTTCGAAAATGAAAGAAGCAAACTAAGAACTAAAATTCACCCAAGCATTGACACAATTGATAGACTCTTAATAAACACATAAATCTTACTACACATGAACCCAAATTAACAGTACCTTTAGGAACCATATTCACTCCACTAACTTTATCCAAGACCTCAAATTTAACCAAATCATAGTACTCCAAAGCAAACCATAATTTCATCATCACAAGGAAACATCTCCAATTGCTATTACACCATGGATTTTCCCATATGCTCAAGAACGACAACAAAATAATTTTATTCCATACAACATTTCATCTCTACTTTTCTAAACGATAAATTCAATCCATCAAATACTTTAAACAAAATTTCTAATCAACTTACCTCCAACACCTTGCACTTCACAAAAATTCCGCAACCACAACCAAAAACCCATTATCAAATCATGCTTACTTCAACCATAATTAACACTCTAAAGGAAAACAAGTTATATTTATAACCATTGCTCTAACCTCAAATAAGTTTACATGGTAACAAGATGAAGATCAAAGTTCCTAATTTCCTCATTGATTCATCTAAACCAAACATTAAAGTAATTAGATTAAACATCTTAACCCCACCATCAAAGCAAATTTTCCATCAATCTCATCTCATATTCACCAAAAAAATTGACAGCAATCATAAACACAAAAAAATATCTTTCCTTACCCATAAACTTAATCCTAAACGATACCACTAGTGCAAAATTGTATTTTTACCTCGCCTTATAGGCCTCGGTTGGCAAGGAACCGAAGCATATAACGGCGCGGTGGCATTTTTTCAATTTCAAGCAACTTTTATGCCTCAGTTCAAGAAAAATCTGAGGCCAAAAGGGGTTATAGGCTTCGGTTAAAAAAAAAAACCGGTGCCAAAAGGGGTTATAGGCTTCGGTTCAAAAAAAAACTGGTGCCAAAAGGTGCTTATATGCTTCTGTTGAACAGACCCGAAGCCAAAAGGTTACGTCTTTGGCCTCGGGTGGCACTGAACCGGGGCCAAATAGTTTAATTAGGGCACAAAAACGCGAACCCCTCTACTTCTTCCTCGCGCGCCGCTGCATCTTCTCCATCTTCTCCATCTTCTTCCTCGCGCGCACAGAACCATATGGGAACCCTAAACGCTAGCCACCGTGAAACTCCATTGCGAACGCGAACCACCACTGCGACGCAAAAATAGGGCACCAGATCTGCAAAGCGGCGACGCGATCCACCATGGCAGCACCTTTTGCGAGATCGCCATCGCGCTCCACTAGAGGAACCACCGTCGAGATCTCTGTTGCTGCAGAAAGCCACCGTCACCACAACAGAGGTCGTGAATCTGCACCGTCACCGGACCTGTCTTCTCGCCGTTCGTCGCAGTGGCGCCGATGATGGCTTGCAGTGGTGGTTCGCGTTCATCGCTGCGACAATGGTGGTTCGTCGATAGGGGATTCTGGTTCGCGTTCATTGCTGGGATGGGGGTTCTGATCTGGCTCGCGTTCTGGTTCGCGTTCGCGTTCTGATTCTGGTGTTGCAGGGATGAAAGTATTCTAGTTCTGGTTTGACGTTAGCTGGCTTTCAGATCTGTGCCGTGAAAAATTTAATTAAAAAAAATATTTTTATCTTATGGCTTCGGTTCTCATGGACCCGGGGCAGAAAAGGGACTCTCTGGATTCGGGTAACAACCGTACCTTTTGGCCTCACCCCAATATGCTCAGTTCCAGACCTGAGGCAAAATGAGAAAAATAACCGGGGCAAAAAGCCCTTACTGCACTGGTGTACATTTCACAATATCACCATGAATTCAACCATTAGAGAAACTTGTTATCATATTCCATCCATAAGAATGAAATTACCCGTTTATAATTCCATATTTTAAATTGCAACCAATTCTCCATACATAATCACCAAATAATGAGAACAAGGCTTAACACCGCCTTACATAAAAAAACGTAACCCAAAATGCATTTCACAATTCCTCCATTCCATAACTGAAGAATATCAAGAAAATGATTTAGCATCCCTTACACCAAAATCCCAACCTTCTTTTACCATAAGGATAAACACTTCTTATCTCATTTCCAAGACATTCATCACATAATCAGAGATACAAGGTGAAATACATGAAATTCTTGCATAATGCATCCATACATTCAATGCATTCAAGAAAGCAACCAAATATATTCTAAACATGACACCTGAGCAATTATAAAATAATATATAAAAATATTTGTTTTAAATGCACACATAAGGAATCAAACCCATGATCATCAATCCCTTGACAAGGCCCTAACCAACTATGCTACTCTCCACCTTTGTTTATGACCTTGCATATCAATTCAATTAATATTCCTCGCATCCAATTATCCCTTAGAATTATAATTATTTTCCTAGGTTTTAATTATCCCCAAACAGAAAATTTTCATCCTCGAAAATTTTGCTTACCAAGAAACATATATGGATATGACTTCTTCATGTTGTCTTCTTATTCCCAAGTTGCTTTTTGTGTCCCTTCATCCCAAAGCACCTTGACAGTACGAATTTATTTTCCTCAAAGGTTGTTTGATTTGCACGTCTAGAACTCGCATCGGCCCAACGTCTAGGGTTAAGTCTTTTCTAATCTGAACTTCGTCCTCCTCCAGCACATGTGTAGGATCTGAGACGTACTTCCTCAGTTGCGATACATGGAACACGTTATGTGAGTTTGCTAGTTGTGGTGGTAGTGCAATCTCATAAGCTACTAGACCAATCGTCTTGTTGTACACTCAAAACCCTTACCCATCTATTGTACATGTTCCACACTTTATTGGCAACTTTACAACTAAAAAACAAATGACTTATACTTTATTCTTTATCCCCACAAAGGGCACAATCATGATTGTTTAATAAAAATTCTCTAAGATTGAGGTTGACCTTTGTAGGTACACTATTTGACATGACACACCATGCTAAATGAAGTGCGGATGGAATACCTTTAACCTTCCATAGACTATCGAAGACTACTGATAATTCTCCAATTGGACTACTTTGAAGCTTTGTATATGCCAATTTGACTGTGTATACATTATCATCTCCATCCACCCACTCCCACGTATCTTGGTGACTCATATCTAGATTTATCCTTTCTATATCTTCCATAGAAAGTTGTAGTTGAGGCTTCTCCCATTCGAACCATTGTCTGTTCCAACAAAAATTTCATTCCCATTTATCCTTTTCCCAGTTATCACATTCACTAATAGTTATTTCTCTTGTTAGAATTTGCATATAATCTTGGGTATGAATCTTTAAACGCTCTTTCACCTTATCATACATCTTTCCAAAAATTTATTGTACTCTAGGGCCTACCCTCTAAGTCACACTTTTATCAAACCAAGTTTTCTCTTCACCATATCCACATACCTTTCGAGGATCATACAACCATCGAGATTTCTTTTGCCCACACTTTTTATCATCCAAACTCCTCCATGATCCATATTTTGAATCTAAAATATCCTTTCATAATCCCTTCTCTTCCGTGCATAATCTCCTCTTCCACTCAACCAAAAGTGCCACATTGAATAGTTTTAGGTCCTTAATGCCAAGACCCCCTCTCCCTTTGATTTACCTACCTTTTAACCCATGCTATTCTGCTATCAGTTTCACCCAACCCCATAAAAATTCCTTTGTATTCTTATGATGTATTCACTAATGCATGTTGATAATTTAAAGAAAGACATATAATAAGAGGTACAAATGTAAGGACAGAACTAAGTAGGAACACTTTACCCGTGAAAGATACAAATCTTCCTTTCCTCAGATAATTTTTGCTTAATTGGGTTCCAAAATTGTTTTTGTCTTGGGTTACAAATCCTCCTACACTCATCATGCCAAGGTACTTGAATGGGACCTTCATCAAACCACAATTTAGAATAATAGAGCTTCTTTGTTCTTACCTCAGAGTGACACTGATGAACAAATGTCTATGTCCTTTGTGGTACCCCGATACTGGGCTTCTCACCATATCAGTATAACAATGCTACAAATTTATCTATCTCTCACACCGGCTCCGCTACTTTGTCTTCTCCCTTTCATAACTCAACATTTGTTCTTAATAACTTATGGCACGTTCCACGCATTCTTAGCGTCTCAAAATTCGCTCAAGACAATAACATTTATTTTGAATTCTTCCCTAACTACTACTGTGTAAAATACTAGGTAACCAAGCAGATCCTTCTTCGAGGAACGCTTAAAAATGGCATCTATATTTTTCCTTCTCTGCTACTATATATCATATATATGCTTTCTTGATGCTTTCTCACGTTTTACTTGGACTTTTTTGTTGCACTTTCATTATATTTTTACGTTTTAAAGCTCTTGTGCAAAATCAATTAGGCACTAAAATACAATCTATCTAAACTAACAACGCAAAAGAATTCTTAGCCTTTCAAAAGTTTCGTTATTGCACAACCAAACACGGAGTAATGTTTTTTTTTTCAGTTAAGTTAGTTGCTCCCGAGGCTTATAAGTTATACCTACATGTGCATGAACGAATCATCACGTCATTTTTCGAAACCCCGCTTCTTGCTCTTTGTTCAAGGGATTCTTGAACTCCATGGCTTCCACTTCTGGTACCGACGCTGTAAGCGCCACTACCTCTCGTCATTTCTTTTCTTTCTTTATTTTTCTTTTGGCTGTCTTGGGTTGTGGTTGTTATGAGTATATGCTGGTTGAGTTTTAGGATATTACTTTCTTGATCTTTGTTGGTTGGAGATTGTACTTGTTCATGCATGGTGAGCACTGGAATTTTGCATGGGTAAAAGGGATTGTGCTGTTTATATAGCTCACTAAATGATATGCTTTTAAAAAGAGACAGAAGTTAAATCATGATTGTGATGCAGGCTAAATCAAAATCTGAAGATGCCTCTGGTGTAACAACAGGAATAATCTTGTCACTGCGTGAGAGGTATTTCACGGCATAGATGGTGTGATGCATATTGTACTATGCCAAGATCGCAGTTTATAATTATTTGGGTCTAAAATATGTTTTTGATTTTTGTATTTCGCAGTCTTCAGAACAGTAAGGATACACTTGTGATGTGCCAAGTACGTTTTATAGTTTGCAATCTTCTTTCTCATGTTTACAGTTTTTCTGCGTGAAAGAATTTGAGCTTTGGTCGTTTAAGGAAGCAAACTTTAGTTATAACTGATGTAATTCAAGACTTGAATTCATGACAGATTCGCAAGTCTGAGGGTTGTTTCGGTTTATGTACCTTTTTCTTGCTTAGAAATAGGACAAGAATTTTTTTACAAACACTGTTCCTCACCATCTTTCACCTTCTCTTTTTCTTTGGAAACACATAAGTTAACTTTTGTACACACCATCTTATCTTTATAAAAGTTGTCAAAGAATTTTTTTCTTATAAATATTGACAAGAACATGCATGTCCAGAATGAACTTGAGGCTGCAAAATTGGAGATTCAGAATTGGCATTCTACACTTAAAAATGAGCCTTCTTTACCTGCTGGGATCACTTCAGGTTTGTTTATGTATTAATTGTTTAAGAACGAAATTTTTTTACAATTATTTTCTATGCACATTTATACCTGAACATTGTTTAATCTTTCTTCTTTTTAGATCCCAAAGTGTTGAATGATTATCTTCAGAGCTTGAAATCCTCTGTAGCGTCTTTAAAACAGCAGGTTTAGAATCTAGTTTTCCATTTTATTCTTTTTCAAAATAATTCATCATCAATTCATTCGGCTTCACTGTCCTTTATCACTCTCTTACTTGTTATCAGATTGAGAAAGCAAAGAGAAAGGAAGATGCATTCATGGTAACATTTGCCAAACGAGAAAAATATATGAGTGAGTTGAAGGTAATAAAACCTTAAATAAGGTTAATGTCTGTTACTGCATTAGCATTAGCATGATTGTGTATATGCATCCTTCTTTCCGGCATCAACTTCAAGAAACTATACTATGAAGGAAGTAGAAAAAAAAAATATAAAGTGCAGTCTTTTAAGCTCTAATCCTTTATCATTTAAATATAACAACAAAAAACATCAAAATAATTGTCTCTATAAGGTTTCACTAGTATTGGATCCTATTGTTTTTGTTGTTTCTGACGTTCGTTTTTGTATTGCTGTTCTTATTTGGCTTTCTTCTTGCTTATTGTTGTCTGAAATCTTCTACACTCCAGTCTGTTGAGCAAGATCTGAAAGTGCAACTCAAGCCGCCATCAATGGAGGTAAGTTTATAATATAGCATTTAGCGGATCAATGAAATCTATATGGTTGCTGATGATTCTTCTTCATGCAGTTATTTAGAATCTACTGCATCATTTATTTGATTATTTGCAAATCGATAACCTAATTGAGTTGTTTAAAATTTTAATGTATCCCAATTAGGCTAGTTGTGTTAACAATCTTCTATGATAAATAGAAAATCAATTTAAAATGCCGATGTAATATAATGAAATTTTTTTTGATAAGAATAATTATAATATAAAGATAAATTTGTGTGTATTAAAATCATATTAAGTTTTCATTTCTTTAGATCACTGAATTTGTTCTTATTTGCTACTTGTTCGTGACATCTTTGTTTATATCATCTCACGTGTAGCTCGAAATTTAATGTGGCAATTTGATGTATCTTGTATTCTATTTTTGTTCTTTTTTATTCTTAGAATGTTACAATGCCTTCATATTGTTTGGAATATGATTTTCAGGCGAAGAGGTTCTTACTTGATCCAGCGGTTCGTGAAGAGTTCACCCGATTAAAGGTTTGTTATTCAACTTCGCTTTGACTCTTTCTCTGTCAGGCACACACACAATTGGTTGTTTTTTCGGTTGTTATGGGACATAGATTTGTATTCATGGTTGTTACTCCTTACAAGATTTGTGATCTGATAATAGAATTTAGTTGACGAGAAGGATAGAAAGGTAAAAGAGTTGGAAGATGAAATTACAGCTTTAAGTTTTACTACCCAAAGCAAGGAGGGAAAGATGCTGATAGATAAATGTAGAAAACTGCAGGCCGAAAATGAGAAGCTTGGAGAAGCAACTTCTGAGGAGAAGGTGCTTCTGTCTTTCCCCCATTTGTGTTTTATTCGTAACATGAAGTAATGTAACACTAGCATGCATGTATCCAACTATAAAAATAAGGCTTAATTGGTATGGTATTCATTGTTACTGAATTGATGTTTAAAATGTTTTCATTCTTCATTTTTGTTTCCTCTTGGTATGCAGATACATGAAATAGAGTCCAAACTTGCACTGCAGAAGTTACAGAATTCACAACTTAAAAGTCACTTTGAAGGTTTGTTATTCGATGGAATTCATTTTTTTGTTGTTTTGGGCTCATGCACCAGCTACATGGAAACTTCTGTTGTTTTGTGCTATAAAATCAATCATTTGAAGTGTATGGAATGCCAGGAATACCGTCATAAATGTGCTATCTTTTGGATGATTTTAACATGATGTTAAAATGCTTGTAGGAATTGGGATAGAAGTGTGTGTCTTATATTTTTCTTGAGAATAACTAGAGATTGCAGGGATTAAAAGTTATCTGTAGACCTTCATACTTTTGCAATATATTAAACACTAGTACTTGACATTGACTTCAGGATTGCAGAAGCACATGGAAGGACTGACCAATGATGTTCAAATATCCAATGAAATAGTATTCACTTCTTTATCTTATTCTCCTTTTTTTTTCTTTATTTAGAGATTGCAGAATATTCTGTTATAAAAATGCCTGACTGGGTCGTAAGAAACAATTTGTGAAGAAATGGTGAATTTTTTGTTCTCGATCCCTGCAATAAAAGGAACTCAACCATTGTGTTGTGAGAGAGGTTTACAAAATAAATAACTGATATGAATTAAATAAATAATTATAAAGATTAAAAACATTCGGCATTAAACTGTTAATATAATATCCTCGAAATAAAAGTTTGATAGGATGAGTTTGTTTATTTATTTTTTATTAACTATAAAAGGCTAAACAATATCCCACTCCGTGAAATGTTCTCTATGGTTTGTGCAGAAAATATTATCAATATACCAACATATCTCAGACAAAATAATTTTTTTCTGGTTTCTTCTTCATGAAAGATTTTGCTTCGACATTTTATTAAGGAAATTGAATGCTTACAAATTAGCAACTGACAATGACATGTATATTGTGAATATTAAATTATACATTTGAAATGTGAATCTTTCGTGATTTTATTCTTACTACGTTACCCATCCAAGGAAAATTTTACTTTGACATGTTTATTTAAGATATTGAGTGGCTTACGGATAATCAAATATTAACGCGATATATACGTGCATATCAAGATTTTAATATTTTAAATTTTAAATATGAATATCATTTAGATCATAATCTCTCTCCCAGCACATGAAAAATGCTACATGCCTTCCGTAAATCCTAATATATCTTAATTTTTTTCACTTAAAATTTCATTTTTAAATTCAGGCATCGTGGTGCAAATTCATTGAACCCCAAGAGCTTGGCTGTATAGCGTGATTCTTGTGTACTGTTGGAATAGCTTGCTCTAAATGAAGACGTTAAAAATTTGACAATTACCCGATATTTTTTATTTTATAACCAAAAACAGTTACAATTAATTACTCTTGGTCAATACATGCAAATTTATATTTTACAATCCAACCAAAGATGGATTACCTAAGATGGATTTCATTCCAGGTTCTCATATTACAAGATAAGATTGAAGAGAAGGATCGGGAAGTCCAAAGACTAAAGAACGAGCTTCAACAGAAAAACTTGGAGGATGAAGATTTGATGCAGAAATGACAACAATGAGACAATTGCTGGGGTGCTGCAAACTAATTTGACATTATAGTCTTTTACAGGAAACCATTTTTTCATTTTTTTTTACTCTTGTATATTAGATCATTAACTGTTGATGTTCATAAGGATGCTTCTGCTTTGAATGGAAATATAGTTGAAGATGGTATACTACATTTCACTACTTTACTCATGGTTTAGGGTTTAGGTTTTGCATTTTTAAAAGTAGCTTTCTATGTGAGTCAGTTTCAACGAGACCATCCCAAACCTGCAGTGCCAACATTTCCAACTGGTTGAATAGGTTCTACCAAGCCCTTCGTAGAGCTTCCAAGCCCCTCCCCCTGCACAAAACATATAAAACAGTTATTCTACAATCATAAACCCGAACCATTCAACAAATATGTGATTCGACTCGGCGTTTATTCATGGTCTAATGGTGTGATGAGAAAGGTTCCTAAACAAGGTACGACTATTTTCTTATGGATAGTGTAATTATAGATTGTCATGTAAAAATCATATTTGAAATGATTTTTAATAATTGACGATGGAAATATTATTCTTTTGTTGGTGTATGAAAATTAAACTTTTATTTTTCATAGGTGTTGGTGGCTCATTACAAGACCTACCACATTACCAAATTCCAATACACCTGTCTTTCTCATGGTGTGGCGCTTTTTGAGCTATAAGTTTATGGCATAGGAAAAACTGAAATTATAATGAAAATTCTGAAGATTTAAGAAAAAAATAAAGTATGAAGATACCTCTTTCCAACCCATGCTTTTCAGAAGTTTTCTGGCATAACTACCTGCTCCAAATGACATCTCCAAGGCCTCTGATGCAGCTTCTTGAGGACAACCAGCATCAGGTGAAGATGGCGTATTATAAACATCTGACAGATTCTTCTGTCCTGGACCCGTGCCAAAGCCACCATGCAATATTCTTCTTTCAGCAGCCCTATCTCTGTATTGATGTTTAATTTGCTGTAGGAGCAAACAAAAAACGAGTTGAAGGTTAACCGATTCTGGATATATCCTTACATGTGGTCAATTGTTCTATAGAAATGTGATCATGGAAGAAGGGAAACACAAGTTTAGAGCCTTTATCTCTATGTTTTCTCTTTCCTATTCGATCCCTTTAACTTCCCTAACCCACAACTCTTATTGAAGAGCTCACTTTCCACTCAGTTATGTTATGAGAAAGGAAGATTTATAAGCCATGGCCCACTTGTTACATATACTACTTTTGTCATCCTAAGTGCTTTCTCGAGAAGTTGTGCATCCATTTATCTACTATAAAATTAAGAAAAATGCAGCGATTTGTTTGATTTCTACATCAGACTACACACCTTAGATGCAGAGGGCTGACTTGGTAACGCAGACAAATCCTTCTCTACAGGGATATCATCTGAAACTGAAGCAGAGCTTTCACTGGACTTGGAGAGCTGAGTGGTTTTTCTAGTAGGTGATAGCTGGGGAAAATCCCAATGTTTTGTTGGATTTGAAGAATCATAAGTTGATAATGAAGCCATATATTTTGCACTAGGATTTCGCAATCTGTACACTTGTCCTGGTAAAAGAACATGATAAGCAATGTATTTATAGCCCAGGTTGTATTTCTAGCTCTATCATTTTACTGAAAATTCCAATACTGCTTCATTTTAAAACTGCTCACTCATCCATGAGAATGAAATTTATGACAGGTTGTATCGGAAAGATAAACAAGCAAGAAAGTTTTTCATTTTTTGAATTACATGTGAGTAAATGCCTTCATTATCACTTTTTTAATACTTAAATCTCCTTATTAAGGATGACAAAATTCACACTTGTAGATATCCACAAGTAAAATCTGCTATATCAAACAAGTACGTTTAATGGATACTAGTGAACAATGGGCATGAATATTTTAGTTACCTGCCTGTTAATGGGGCAGGCAGAGGTATCACAATATTTAATCGGCATATACCCACATTTGATTTTAGTGTTTTTTTCTTCTGGAATAAGCTATCAGAATAAAGTCACTGACAAGGAAAATGCTAAGAATTGAGAAGAATGATTAATAATTTTATTATAAATATTTACGTTTCTATTTAGACCTGTAGAATTAAAATTGTTTTTGAAGAGATTAATTTTATTTACACTTATATTTTGCAATGCTATATGAATTTACTTTTTAGAAAGATTAATTTTATTTGAACTAATATTTTATGATGCAATTTTATTTGGATTATACTTAAAGATCAATGTTTTATAAGTTTATATCTTAAAGAAAAAAATTAAATAATCTTATTATTTAATTTTAAAAGTGCCTATTATTAAAATATTTTAAAAAAGAAAAAAGAAAAGAATCCATGGATATCCACATGTATAAAATAATCTACCGGGTACCTGAGAAATAATAGTCACCCATTGTCATCCCTACTCGTGACAGGGTGTTTGATAAGTACTAACAAGTACTAGAGTAAAATGCAAACCTGTTCTAACTCGTACCAGATCTAAATGTGCTTCACAGATGGGAGCAGATCTTAATTTCCCTCCACTAGAAGGGATAGATGGATGTTGTTTTGCAGATGGTTTCACCAATCTTCCAACCAACCTCGCCACTTTATCTTTTTCATCTCTTTTGGATCTCGTAACCATTTCCCAATCCCACAAGTCCACAATTGGAACCTCTAAAACCAAATCTTTCCCTGATTCAGTAACTTGACCATATTGAGCTCGCCATTTCTCTTCATCCAACAACATACCTGTAAAGATAGATCAAGACTATTTAAGAGATAGACCAAGTCTATTTAAGAGATAGTCAAGTCGATTTAATACCTTCATCTATGGTACTTTTATCAGCTATGTCACATTCATCCTCCATGTCCGGGACCCACTCACCCTCTTCCAGTTCATAAGAATTGTTGTAAGCTACACCTTCATCTACAGTACTTTTAGTATCAGCTAAGCCATTTTCACCTACTTGGTTTGGGTTCCACTCACCTTCCACTTCATAAGTTTTGCTGTAAGCTATACATTCAGGAAACAAATTCATTTACGAACTGTACATAACAAAAAAAAAAGATAGAAGTTATGTACAAACCATCAGCTGCTAAAGAGTTATATCTATCATCTGTTTCAAGCGGCACTGTCACTCCATCAGCTTCACTTACGGCTATATTCTTGTAGCCAGACAAGTAAAGATCAATAAGTGTGTCCTCTAACCTGTTAGTTGGCAAAGTGACTAATTTACATATGAAAAGTGTAGAGGTAAAAATCATCAATGGAATAAGGATGTGCAAGTTGGATACCATTCTGATGGTGGTGGAGGTGGCTTTTCACAAGTTGGACTACTCCCAGAATTTGTGGCATCTGTTTCAAATACAGACACTTAAGATAAATTAAGTTACTCATATTAACTATTGCTGCATCTGAAACATCAAAATGTTCGGAGAGTAGTAGAAAACCAATTGTTTATTATATTAATACAAACAAAGTGCAAATATGGGGATATGACAAGACGGCACTTGGTAGCAACCCCCTGTCCCTGCATACCGTAGACCTATCATCATTATACTATAATATTGTTGACAAGATTATTTTTTATAGCATGTTTGTCGGGAATTAATGCAAATACAGAAACACAGTTGCAAGTTCATATGCATACCATCACGTGTTTCATTAGCCAGGGTTCTTGTCTGTTGGTTTGTTTCAGATCTATTTTCAAGAAAGGAAATATAATCCTCATTGTCGTTGCCATCACAGAATTGTTGAGGACTTTCTGTGGTAGTTTCCTTGCACATATATGTGTCTGCACTATCATCCTAAGACATCAAGCAATCAAACTAAATTTATAACATAAAACATTAATTTAAGAATTTATCTATGGAAAAAAATGTTAAATAGATTATTTAGAAGTCCAACTCCAACCAACCTTATTGGAATCTAAAAGTACATAATTCCCGTCCTCGAATTTGTAATAAGCACCATCTCTGCTGCTATAATACCAGCCGGCATTAGGGTCATGGTAAAATCCACTACTGCACAAATTCAAACACATTTCCTCAACAAATGAAGAGGGGGGGAGAAGTTAACGACAACAACTTTATACTAACAACATATAAAAACAAAAGTAGCTCGTTATATTCATGATTTACGTCAGTACAGACAATCAGACGCAAACCAAATCAAAAATCAAAGGAAATATCTGTTATGTTGGAGGGCGGGGAATCAAATAAGTCATTCCTGTGTTTGATTAGGATGTTGGAAAGAAAAAGCTCATTCCCAATCCCATTTAATTTCATCTAAAAAAACAGCAATTGCTCTGCATCATATTCTCTTTTCGTCAATTCTAACATACCAAGCATAAGAACGTAGAAAGGTAGAGTAATTATTTCATTCCTATTCATATCAAACAGAGTGGTAGAAGAAGCTGACCATTCTGTTTTCATTCCATCCACATCAACAATTACAGTATTAAATGCTAATTTGAACAACGTGATAGCTTCGGAGTCACGCAATATGTTCAGAGGCTCAGCAGATATAAACAAGCACAACTACACGATGAACTTTTAACGTTCCAAAAATACGAATTACTACAAATTAAACTGCATGAAAGAATGAATAACCATAGCTTGCAGAATTCCTATGCAATGAATAATTAAAACGCGAACATGGCTTTGTTAAGGATTAATAGCAAACAGAATAATGATTGACTTTTTTGGTGAGAAATGTTGTTCGAAATTAGGGGTGAAAGGAAAACCTAGCGTGGAAGTAAAGCTGCGATTTGTGATCCCAAACAAAGGTGGAATCACTATTTTCACGATTTTCAGAATCTCCGTCCATAGCTTCTGCACTTCAATGGCTGAATCTCTCGTCGGCGTTGGAATCTCCACACTATTTTCTTCATGCTTCTCGGCCCAACCCAATTTCCCCTTCTCAAAAGGTACATTAACTTTTTAATTAAGTGTATAACCAACAAGTTTTTAATTTAGGTGTATAACCAGTGATTTGTCTGGAATTAATCGTATATATTAACTAAGTTCTTTTTATTGAAATCTTAAAATTTATGACATATGTAAATTATTAACCTTTTTTTATTCTTGTTATTCAAAAATTGAACTTTGGTTTAATTAATGATTTAGTTTTTTAATTTATTTATTTGGTTTTTTAATTATTTTTGAGTTAATCCAAATTTTTAAAAACGTTCAATTTAGTCTTCTAATTAATTACAAAGGTTTAATATTTAACAAATTTTCAATTTAATTTCTTTATTTAAAATTTTGATTCAACATAATCCTATACTTTTTAGAACATCTAATCTTATACTTTCTAATTTGAGACTAAATTAATAATTAAGTTTAATTATAATTTATATATTATTTTTTAAAAAAATTTATACATCAAATCACGAACTAAAACTGAAAAAAAAAATTAAGTGGAGTGTAAAACATAAAACAATTGAAGTAGTTAGGTGGGTGGGTTGGATTGATGTATAAATTATAAAAAAATATATTTTAACATGTATATATAAAAAGTAATTAAGCTTAATTATAATTTAGTCTCAAAATGAAGATGACAAAATTTAATCGTTTTAAAAAATAGGGGACTCAATAAGTTTTATTTGTTGCATTCTTTCCTAGCTAGTTGTAGAACAAGAGGGGACATTCCTGGATGAGTGGCCTTTGTTAGATTAGCATCTTCATTAAGCTTAAAGGGAAGTTGAACAAAGAATTCTGAGCTTTTCTCGAAAGGTCTTGGATAAGAACATTTTTCATGATTATCTGCACATAAAGTGATTAATTTATCTTTTATGTTCTTCAAATCAGATGGAGCTTCTCAAAGTGAGAAGAAGAGCCTTGGTATGTTAGTAAAGGATTTGAATTCCTTTTTGAATTCTATACCTATGGAATGAATCTGGAGTTTATATAACATGTATACATACAAATATGTGTGTGTGTGTGTGTGTGTGTGTGTGTGTGCGTGCGTGCATACGTGTGTGTAAGCTCAAAAATGCCATTATATACTTTGAGTATATTCAAAATATCTCGTCCATTGATTATATCTACATATAAAACCAAAACAGTTTTAATTGCATCAATCACAACTAAACCTCACAATGATCACTAATGCTAACAAAATCAAATGCCATGGACTCATTATGAAATGTGAAGCATGAAATATTGCGTGAAAGTGACCTATACACGTCTATTTTGAACTAGTCCTTACTTTATCTCAATGAGATCAATATAATAACCTTAATATACCAAGTGTAATTTCTGAATAATAAATCATATATTTATTAAACCACAAGTGTCCAAAAGACAATGTATGCATACATGAAACTAAACATAGAACATAAAATACAAAAAAGTTACTAACTCCCAATAAACCAAAGATTCCTCAAAAAGTAAAACACTCATATGAGCAACATGCTTATAAAAGACCTTGGGTGGAAGTCCCTTAGTAAGAAGATCTACCATCATGGAGTTTGTCCCCAAGTGTTTTATGGAAATATGTCAACTTTGTACACTTTCTTTAACAACCAGGAACTTGATGTGAATGTGCTTTGACTTGCTCGAGCTACTATTCTTGTTCGAATATAATACAACCGATTTGTTGCCACAATATACCTTAAGTGGTCTTTCAATTCCTTTCACAATGCGCAGTCCTGTGACAAAGTTCCTCAAGCATATTCCTTGATTTGATGCCTCAAAGCACGGTACAAATTTTGCAGCCATAGTGGATGAAGTCGTAATACTTTGGTTGGCATTGCGTCAAGAAACTACACCACCAACTAACATGAAAATGTAACCTGAAGTGGATCTTAAGCTATCTTGGCATCTTGCAAAGTCTAAGTCAGAATACCCAATGATCTTTAATTGACTTGACCTCTTGTATGTGAGCATGTATTCTTTTGTTCTATGTAAATACCTCATCACTCTTTTCACTGCTTTCCAATGATCCATTCCTAGATTGCTTAAAAATCTGCCTAATACCCTAACTATGTATGCAATATCTGAATGCATATATACTTAGGCATACATCAAACTCTATACAGTTGATGCATGAGGAATCTTTTGCATTTCTTGAATTTCCAAATTTACTTTTGGGCATTGATTGAGACTGAACTTGTCTCCCTTAGCAACTAGAGTGTCACATGATTTACAATCTTGCATGCCAAACCTTTTAAGCACCTTTTCAACATAACTCCTTTATGATAATCCTAGAATACCTCGAGATTGGTCTCGGTGTATTTGAATTCCTAATACAAAGTAGGTGTCACTAAGATCTTTCGTTTCAAAATTTCTAGATAGAAATTTCTTGGTTTCGTACAACATGTCTATATTGTTGGTGGCAAGCAGTGTGTCATCAACATGCAAGATCAGGAAAATATGTTTTCTCCCACTGAATTTATGAAATAATCATTAACAACATTCATCTTGAAACCCAATAAGAGAATCACTTGGTGAAATGTGTGGTACCATTGATGAGATGCCTGTTTTATCCCATAAATGGATTTTGTCAATTTGCAAATCAAATCCTTTAGGTCTCCTAACACAAACTTTTTTTGTTGCACCATATAAATCGTCTCGTCAATGTTGCCATTGAGAAATGTCGTCTTGACATCCATTTTATGAAGCTCTAAATCATAATGTGCAACAAGAGCAATGGTTGTCCTAAAAGAGTCTTTCGATGAAACTTGAGAGAAAATCTCTTTAAATTAAATCCCTCTTGGTCTTAAATATCCATTTACAACCAATAGGTTTCACACCTTCTGGTAATGAGACAAATTCCCAAACCTTATTATCTTGCATGGATTTATACTCCTCATTCATTGCTTAATCCATTTTTCTGAATTAGGATCTTGCATGGCTTGGCGGTGATTGGGTCATCTTCCATCACATCATTATTAGAATCCTCATTTTCTTGGAGAAATAATACATAATCATTTGGAATAACACTTCTCCTTTCTCTCATGGATCTCCGCAAAGATGGTGGATCATTAAGCACATGTTCTTAAGGATCTTGAGTTTGTTTTTTAGGCTCTGAACCTTCTTTGTAACATCTGGTCAGATATTATGAATTTTAAATAAATAAAATAAAATAAATAATGTAAACGCATTAATTTAAACTGCCTTTTCCCAAACACAAAGGAAAATGAAAACCTTTATTAATTCTCCATAAATTCCAAAATCCACAGATTATAAATATCACTACAAGTTCCAACTTTGATGGAAATAAAATGTTTACAAAGTCCTTAAAATCAATAAAGTAATAAAACTCTGTGGAAAATCCCCAATATAGCCCACGCTTCGGCTTTATGCTTCACCATATCCACCTGCAACATCACATGCTCCCGTGTAACAAATTACACGATCATCGCCAATCACAAATAGATAAGGTGAGCTACATATACATATATATATATATATATATATATATATATATATATATATATATATATATATATATATATATATATATATATATATATATATATATACAAATATATATATATATATACATATATACATATATATATATATATACATATATATATATATATATATATATATATATATATATATATATAAATATATATATATATATATAAATATCAGTCAATATATGCAAACGTAAGTCAAAGGAACTCTATCCTTTGATTTCATACCACATGGTCACCATCATGTTATCCATGTTCTACGTCTTTAGATGAATATCTTAGGATGCCTTGTTGCCACACCTACAAGCCACAACTTGTAGAACACGTGTGGGAAACCTGCTACAAACCACACTCCATAATGCTAGATGGAGTTCCCAATACGAACATAGTTCGTAATGTCCTAAGACTACCAAACTCGTCGGCTACATATCGAGGAGGACAATCTTTCTAGATCCATCCATACGAGCTAGAACTCGTACACTCACGCTGGCAAACTCACCAATCCAAGCCACAACTCAAGGATTTCTCGTGTTCATCCGTCATCTCGAGCCACAACTCAAGAGATGTCCTTCCGAGCCACAACTCAGGAAAAACCACATGTTTACCCTCTATCTCGAGCCACAACTCAAGGGATACCGTTCTGAGCCTTCGTCTAGTTTAATAAATTTACTTTTGAAAACAAAATATAAAACAAAAAAAATAAATATTTTTTAATTAACAGTAAATAAAAAAGGTGAAATAATTTTTTCTTCAAAGATTTTCAAACTTTTAGCAAAATGAGAAAACAGGAAAAAAAAGAGAGTTGAAAAAAAAGGAAAAAAAGGGATCGGAAAATAAAATATTATTTGTTATCATTTCTTTTGAAACATCCATCTAATCTTGCATACATGAAATTGCTCAAATCCATCTCCCTTTCTATCTCTCTTTCACCATAAACCTTTTTTTTCATTTTTTTCATGAGGATTATCACAAAAAGGGGCATGTCTTAGGATGATTACAAACAACTCTTTTAACACACAAAAAACAAAAAAGAAAAGTGAAGAAAAGTCTGGTGGACTAAAAACTCTGAAAGATAGTCTAGGCAAAAATAAGACAAAAAAAGTGAGCAAAAAAGAATAAAACAAGGGGCATCTTGTCATATGAAATAAATTATTTTCCTATGAATTAAATTTTTTGAGAAAAACAACCATGATTTGAAATGATGTGTGGTCATGTTTCCTTTATCTAAACAAAAAAACAAAAGTAATCATCATTTGTTACCCAATTTGAGCCTTAAAAAAACAAAATAAAATTTTCTTTCAAATTACCCTAAACAAGGGTCACCCTTAGACTCTAGGGTTGACATAATGTTTGCATTTGCTTCATCCGACTGGTAGTTCACCAATATAAAAATATCAAAAAATAAAAAGAAACAAAAGAAACGGTTATATCAAGAAAAGAAAAGAAAAAGATAAGCAAAAGGTGAACAAAATGAAGTCAAACAAATATTGAATCAAACATTATTCAAAGATCCTTGTTCGAAACAACCCTCACATAACTTTTTTGGGCCCTTACTATCATTTACTTTCATACCCCTAGCCTTGGCCACGATACAAGCCTAATAAAGTTCACACAAATCAAAGATTGATTGTTATCTTTTGAAGGTTTTAATTTAGAGGAAAATTTTGATTTGCTAACAGGTTTGTTCCAAACAAAACATGATAAATTTTTTTGAGAAAGTGTGTTTAGAGATTTGTTTTTAGACATTGGGGCAATTTAGCTTTGGGTGACATGTTTTCAAAGCTTCAAAATTAGCACGGGTAATTAGACAATTAGGCTAAATTTGGGTTGTCTCCTTCAATTCATTCTTCATGAAACTCCATCTTTACTCTTACAATATCTCCCGCTCTAAGTCTAAACCTTGATCAACCTTAAAATAGTTCATCTTTATCAATCCTAAACCCAAACTAGGGCAGTCACTTTGTTTGTAATTCATATATTCCCATCATTCATTCTAAATTGGGACATTTATTTACATTGAAGACTGTGATTACATTAGGGGCAACTTGCGAAGACCCCGTCAGTTATCAATCTCCTCAATTGGGAAAAGCCAAAAACGCTTTTGCACTGTAAGACCATCCTAGGCTTTCACATTAGAGCAAATTTTTGAAGTCCCCATCATTTCCTTCATACCATCAATAACTAAAGCAAGTACAAACACATGTTATTCCTTGAGACCAATTCAAATTGGGGAACTCCCTAGTTAATCTTCATGATCTCATCCAAGCCTTTTCAAGTCCTTGGCAATTTCAAGCATGTCATTCAAATAGTGTTTCAAAAAAATGATTAAAAAAAGTGTTCGTTAGTAAATTTATTAGACCAAAGAAATGATTTCAAAAAGTAAAAAAAAAATTCAAAGTAGAATGATTCCATGAATTCAAAAAAATAATGAAATAGGGATAAATTCAAATTTGTTTTAAAAAAATTCATACATAAGGTGTAACATCCCTATTAGAAATTACTTAATTAAATAAATAAAATAAAATATACAAAATCAATCGACAAAATTTTATTATTTGCAAACGCGGGAAAATTCAAATTATTTTTCAACGCGCCATAATTTAAACATAACTAAACAATAATCTTATTACAAGTTTTCAAAATCGAACATAATGAAAGAACATCATAAAAAGTCCCTAGCTCAAGAGCCCCCAAGCTAGCCCTATCTTCGTCTCCATGCATAATCAACATCACCTGTAACATCATCTGCTCCCGCGTAACGAATTACACGATCATCGCCAAACACAAACAGAAAGGGTGAACTCAAAATAAACAATCAGTTAATTTAATAAACTTAACAATACACCCAATTATTTTATTCTAGTTAGTTCTTGGCCAAGACCTTAATCCCCAAGGCTTTTCAACCTTCACAACACACAAATAGTTAGCCTCAAATTCAGGGTTTATGATGCTCACACGAACATGCCCGCTCGTGCTCCTGCCTCTACGAACCTCCCCGCTCATAGTCCTGCTTTACGAACCTCATCGCTCGTAGTCCTGCTCTACGGACCTACCCGCCCATAGTCCAACACACGTGATCCACCAGCTACGTACCTCCCCGCATGCAGCATTTCTCAAGTGTGAGCACAGAACATACGAACCTACCTCGCTCGTATCCCCACACGAGAGTAACAAGATATGAACCTCCCCGCTCATATCATCACGTGTTCACCACCATCCATGAACCTACCCACTCATGGCACAACATCCCCTGATCCAAGTTTCACATCACAACATGATAACGAAAACAAGAAAAGCACACTACGCTACACAAGGTACATACTCAAGCTGGTCTTTGGGATACCAATGCTTCCACGAACCTTCCCGCTCGTGGTCCAACGCTCGTGATCCAACTCTACGGACCTTCTCATCCGTAGTCCAACACACGTGATCCACCAGTTACGAACCTCCCCGCTCGTAGCATCTCTCAAGTGTGAGCACGGAACATCGAACCTCCCCGCTCGTATCCCCACACGAGAGTATCATGATATGAACCTCCCCGCTCATATCATCACGTGTTCATCACCAGTCATGAACCTACCCGCTCATGACAACATCAAGCATATCCCATACCAGGACCAACACAATAAGTCATGCAAAACATATCACAACGCACCCTGCCACTACACCATCGCCTAGCGCAACCTAAGCACCACTAGGTGAAATGGCAGTATAGACCGCCTGACGGTTCCACATCACCACCGAGCGCCACAACTCACAAGACATTCATGTTACCTACTATCGCATGGCGGTTCAGTCTACACCGCCAAGCGCTACACTAGTAATGTGACACTAATGGTTTTAGGTACTCTAATTCATTTCCTAGAATTCAACCATTCAATTCTCAAACATCCAGAAATCAACATACACATTCATATATTCCAAATTACAACATCGTAACACATATGCATCTTTCAACTATAAGCACACATTCCTCTCTTTTATAATTCATATATACTTACCTCTTAAATCAATTCCAACACACACTTTATTTTCCCCTTCTCATTTTCCCAACCTTTTGCATGCTTACAATTCACATACCCCACAAAAGACACAATGAAAGTTATATACTTATTCCGCATGCCCTCGCAATTCCATTACATTTAAAGTATGGTTATCATGTTCCCATAATTTCCCAAGACTCGTCATGATCATGCAACACTCGGTCATAGTGATATCATCAATAGTGGCCTTATTCACACACTTATAACATCATACATTCGAGCTAACATATATATGTTCATATATTCAACATGGCTCAGCAAGCACTAATAAAAACATACTCATCAATCACACATCTATATATATTATATATACATTCGTCAATCAAGGCCATACCAGCACTTAAGCACACTTAATCATCCATTGATAATCATATTATTAGGAAATTAAAACAACCAATCATGAGTGATGTATATCTCTAGCTGCAGACATCAAATTCCAATCTCCACCGTTCAAAGTGAAGAGCAACATGTTATAAATCTCTTGTCAAAATTTCACCTAAATCGGACGGTTAACGAATCGGGAAACACAATTTTACAAAAACTACGTAAACTAGAAAAATTTGTGGTGCCTAGCGTCTAGAAAATCAAAGCTTGGCACCTGGCGGTATCAAAGATGCGCCCGGCGATTCCTGCTGCGCGAAAAGTATGAAAAATAGCGTTTTTATACAGTATTCACATCGTCTGACGGAGCCACCCTTGCCGCCAGGCGGTTCATCACAAAAAACCCAGAATTGGGTTAATATTCATGCGTCGCCTGGCGCACACTCAAAGCCGCCAGGCGGTTTCTGGGGATTTTCCAAAAACGCGTAAACAGAAAGATTTTTATCATATAAAGGCATCACATTCATATACAGATCATATACACATATAAAAGAACTCCCCTTGCTCAATTTTGAAGAACCAAGACTTCTCTTGTGCCACCACTAGTCCAGCTTTGGCCTTCTCCTAATGCACTTGATGCTTTTCTCAAATCCACCCAAAACACCTTCAGAGCCCAGGTTTGAACCCATAACCATTCAATTACAAAGTCAATGTACAACCAATTCAACCAATTCATGTTTCATGATAATTCCTATAATTTTAGGATTACATTATCACTATGCACATTCACACATAACATTAACATTAAAATAATACACTTATTAAAATAGCATACAATTAACATAAATAAGACTCGAACCCAAGTCCTTTCAACTTAAGTTAGTACTCTTAACCATTTAAGCTAGCACTTTTCCACATCATAACAAACCACATTAAATGCCATAAAGGCTCCCACGACCTGCATTTATTATATAATTATTTATTTAATTATTTAAATTTCTCGGGTCTTACATAAGGTATTTCATACATCCTACCAAGTCATGCATACATGAGTCATTCATCTTTTTGAAAAAAAAAAATCCCCCTTTTTGATCGAAACCCTATTCACTCATATGAATGGTTATCAAATCCTTTCGTTTTATAAGGAAGAAAATTTAAAAAAAAAATACACAAATTTGGTTCAATGATGGTCCTCTTCATTCATATGAATGACCAATATACCCTAAACACACTAGCCCCCAAGCCGAGTTCCCACATTGGCCCCCAAGCCTGATTTCCACACTAGTCCTCAAGCCTAGTTTTCACATTGGTCCCCAAGCCCAATTTTCACACTGGTCCCCAAGCCCAATTTTCACACTGGCCCCCAAACCCAATTTCCACACTAGCCCCCAAGCCCAGGTTCAACACTAGCCTCAATTCCAGTTTCCACATTAGCCCCCAAACCTAGTTTTGTCTAGCCTCAAGTCCAATTTTGTCTAGCCTATAAGCCTAGTTTCCTTACTCTCAAATTAAAATAAAGGAAAAATAAAAAATGAAAAAAGCAAATTCCACCCATGCATCCACGCATTCACGTATGCATCATCCTATAGGTTTAAAAATAAAATCATAACATATCCTGCATTATCATATAATGTCATCCATCATACTCCACAAAATCATTTAAAATAATTTTCAAAAATGAAATAAAGCAATTTGAAAAAAAATTAGCAATGACAATTTTTTTTTTTGCGTAAGTCTCACAAATATAAGACATTCACGCGCTGTTTGTTGACACTTCAAGAGCAAAATCCAGGTTTTCCTTTTATACATCAAGACCTCTATGAGACAATGGTCATTGATTTCCTTTGTTTACATAAGACCATGTACGACGCAATGGCCATTGATTCCCTTATGTTTACATCAAGTCCTTCTACGAAGCAATCGTCATTGATTTCCTTATGTTTACATTAAAACCCTCTACTAGACAATGGTCATGGATTTTCTTTACATCGAGACCCTCTGCGAGACAATGGTCATCAATTTCTTTACATCAAGGCCATCTACGAGGTAATGGTCATTGATTTCTTCATCACGTTGAGGCTCTGTATGAGGCAATGGTCACTGATTTCCTTTTATACATCAAGACCCTCTGTGAGGAAATGGTCGTTGATTTCCTTATGTTTACATCAAGACCCTCTACAAGGCAATAATCATTGATTTCCTTATGTTCACATCAAGATCCTCTGTGAGACAATGGTCATTGATTTCCTTATGTTTACATCAAGATCCTCTACGAGGCAATGACCATTGATTTCTTTACATCAAGGCCCTCTGCATGGCAATGGTCATTGATTTCTTTGTTACATCAAGGCCATTTACGAAGTAATGGTCATCTTTTACTACGATCTAGTAAAATCTAAGTAAAGATGGGCAACTATCAACACCCAATTTCGTCCGGTTTAATAAATTTATTTTCGAAAAAAATATAAAACAAAAAAAATAAAATTTTCTTCAAAGATTTTCAAACTTTTAGCAAAATAAGGAAAAAAAAGAAAAAAAGAGAGTTGAAAAAAAAAAGTAAAAAAAGGATCGAAACAAAATATTCTATACACTTCCTCTCTCCTTCTCATTACCACCCACACATACACAACTCCTTTTTTATCTCTCTTGGAAAAACAATTAGAAAATGAGGCAAGAAAAAAATAAAAGAGAAAAGGTAGTTTTAATATAAAAAATGAGAGGGTGAGATGAGATTGATATAAGAGAAAAGGAATTGAAAAGTGTAGAAGGTATGTCACTGTCGTTATTTTTTTTTATTCATTCCATTTTTCTTATATTATCTTTTAATATTGAACGCATTTTTTTTACACCTAATTTCGGCCTTTTACTTAAGGGATATTATTTTCTATTGTTCATAAATATTTTATTTTAAAAATCATAAAAAATAGTTTTCTTCATTTCTTTTAGTGTCTGTCTGACCACTCGTGTTCTGTGACACCAATTTTTCAAATTTATTTTTCTAAAAAATATAAAAAATATATATAAAGAACTAAAGATAAAAAAACAATTTTCTTTGTTTAATTTTTTTTCTGTCCAGCCGCTCGCGTCGTGTGACACTCATTTCCAAATAATTAAAAATACCAAAAAATCATAAAAATGTTTTCAAAATTCACCAAATAAAAATCAAATCTTTTCTCAAATAGGTTTTTCACAAAGAACTACGTAACCTTGATTCTCCATCATAAATGGGGATACGTAGGAGCGATGATTAATCCTTGTCGGACCCAAGAAAATCAAAAAGTTATTTTTGTTTCTTTTATAAATTCATTTATTATTATTTTCGGGGAAAATAAATATTTTGAAAAGCCACATCCTTTTTCATGTTTAATTAAAGGTACCGTCTTAGGACGGGCATTGTGGGGGCTAATACCTTCCCCACACGTAACCGACTCCCGGATCCAAAATATGGTTTTTTGCAGACCTTGTCTTATCTTTTTGGTTTTTCCATAGTTTTCCAAAATAAACTATGGTGGCAACTCCAAGCTCTGTTTTTTTTATCAAATTTAATTTTTGGTTCGTCATCCCGTCACGATTTTGTTTACGATACACGAGTATGCTCCATGGTATAAATAGAGGAGTGAATACAACACCAATTTCCAGGAAAGGGGAAGTCAAGGTAAAAGATAACAAGAAGTTTGCAATCTCAATGTTAAAGAGGACTCTACTAACAAAAAAAATGTCAAAGATGAAGTTGTCAAAGGGTTCACAACAAAACAAATGCAAAAGATTCTAGAGGAATCTGATGATATTGGTCATAATATCAATCACATGCAGAAACGTGGCAATAATAATGATAAAAATTCCCAACGTAAGAATATCTGGATTGTTGATATAGGTGCAATTGATCATGTTGCACATAAAAAAGATTGCTTCACTACCTTTTTCAGAATAAAACCAGTGAAAATAAAGCTACCTAATAACAATGATGTCATTGCAAACTTTGCTAGCACATTTTCCATCTTCTGAATATCTTATATCTTTTAATGTCCTGTATGTTCCATATTTTTTCTTTAATTTAATTTCAGTTCAAACCTTGAACAAAGATTTGAATTGTAATGTGATTTTTTTTCCTCTAAGTGTTGTCAAATATAGGACATCATTACATCTCAGGTGATTGGGCAAGCTAATTTCACCCAGGGTCTCTACTACCTTGATGGCATTCCTATCACCAAAATTAATGATTTTTACCCTAGTACTATGCTTAATTGTAATAAGTATTATGTAGATAACGTTGTAGGCTTGGGCATCCAGCCCGTAGAGTTACTGAACAAATCTGTAAAACTTATCCCTATATTCAATCTAAAGCTTCTAATGTTTGTGATATATGTCATTTCTCTAAATAGCATACACTTTCTTTTCAAAAAAGTGATATTGTTTCTGATGTTTGCTTTGATCAGGTTCATCTTGATATATGGGGACCCATATCTATCACTTTTGTTCATGGTCATAAGTATTTCCTAACTGTGGTTTATGATCACCCTAGGCATACCTGGATTTTTCTCATGCACACTAAATCTAAAACCAAAAAACTTGTTCAGAATTTTATAATTCATATTAAAAACCAGTTTGACAAAACCATCAAATGTTTTAGAACTGATAATAGGCCAAAGTTTAATTGTGTTGATATATTTGATGCTTATGGGATAAATCATTAGAAAGGATGTGTAGAAACTCCACAACAAAATTCAGTTGTGGAGTGAAAACATCAACACATCATCAATGTAACATGGAGCTTGTTATTTCAGTCTAATTTGCCTAAGGCATATTGGTGTTATGCCGCTGTAAGACTCGGGAAAATTAAATAAATAACTAAATATTTATTTGATATAAATTCATGGTTGTGGGATACAAAATTATAAAGCCTTATGCGCATGAAATGTCAAGAAACATGAATTGGCTTGTTGGTTGTGCATTTGCTTGGTAAATGTGTGGAGGTGAGTTTGAACCTTGATTAGAGCAAAATTATAATATTTTATTTTTAGCTTTAGTGGCATTTTGAGTAGGTGAAGAGCTCAAGGTAGGTTCAATGAATCTGGACACAAACAAGGTGTTTAATTGGGTTTAATTAGACATCAAGGGCTAAATTAATTAATTCAATTTATTTTTTAAATTTGTTTTTTATAATTAACATTGGACTTCCAGGTAAGGGGACCTAACATTTTTCCTTATTAGCATTTGATTGTCGGTAGAACAATATTTACAATTTGGATTATAGAATGATGAAGTGTCTTTTATTGATGACTATAATAAGATATCTAAGTTTTATGGATGAATCAATGGTAAAATTGTGAAATGCACTTTTGGATTAAGTTTTTAGTGTAAGGAAGAACTAATTGGTTTCCATTTATTTTCGTTGAGTGGATGTATTATAATCAATGTTAACCGAAATACTTAATACAGTAATGATAGTGATTTTTTTTTCAGAATTATTTAGAATTTGTAAATGGGTTCATTGACTTCATGGATATGGTGGAATATGTGTTTACTACTAGTGGTTAGATGATAAAAGGAAAAATGCATGAGGTGATGTCCCGGAGAAAAAAAAAATTAAGGGCTTTTAAAATGATTGTTTTTTAGTTATTATATATTATATGATAAAACTCATACGTGAAAAAAAGTGTGTGGTAAATATTTATAATATATCATATTATGTTATAATATGTTAGGATTTATTAGTTGTCAAATTTATGAAGTATTATATGTTAAATTGGTAGATGTCTCTATATTTGTGTTAGATATATGTAGTATGGGGTAGAGTTGTCAAAACGGGTAATTCGGCCCGACCCAACTTGACCTACCACGGGTTGATCAGTTAGTGAGCCAACCCAACCCGACAAAATAATTAGCAAGCCAAAAAATTCCAACTTGACCTGGCCCACCGCGGGTTGGTGGGTTAAACGGGTTGGCTCACGAGCTCAGTTAATTAAAAAAATCTAAATAAACTTTAATACAATCCAAATACAAACCAAAATCACAAAAATACAAATTATCTATGTGTTGACTAAAAAAAAACCTAACATGACCCAAACACAAAGCCCAACTTAACAAAAAAATACTTGTGTGACCCTTTATTTACGGGTTGGTGAGCCAACTCGGCTCACCCAGGTCACCCAGAACCTGGGTGAGTCGGGTTCTAGGTGAATCGAGTTAAAAATCAACCTGTATTGAAATTTGTAAAAAAATTTCAACCCAACCCAGCTCGAACCCGTAGTGAGTCGGGTTGGTTCGCGGGTTCAACCCATTTTGACAACTCTAGTGTGGGGTGAAATGCTTAAAGAAAATGGATGCACAAAAATAATGTTTTTATGAAGTCATAAAGTCTGTGGAGCAAAACACGTATAAATCTTTATTATTTAGGGTATGTTCTCATGCGAAGAAATACTATAGTAGAAGAATCGAGAGCGATGAATAGGGGGAGAAACGATTGTTATTTTTTGGGGAAAGGAACTGATTGAAAAGCGATCAATTGCGAGATTACTGCATAGAGTCGATCTCTCTTTTTCGAAGAGATTTGCGAGATAAATATGGCAAATTACCACACTATCCTTATTATCCATGTTATTATATTGTGAAAAGAATTAGGTTTGTTGCTGCACTCATAGGCATGGGCTTGAGGTCTGCGAACAAGATTCCTGATGCACACAATAGGTTCCTGATGCTTTACAGGGGAGATTCTTGACTATTTGAAACTCAAATTGCATTAATTGTGTGGAACGTGTTGTTGAGGCTCTTCAATGCACCATTCAATGCCATTAAGATAGTTGGTTTCTTCTATTAGAAGAGGTGGGAAGAATGAACCTTCTCTTGGCTGAGAGACTCTCTTGTGTTTGAGCTCGTTAGAGGTGAGTTTTGTGATGTGCCACCAGCCCTCAATTTCATCTTCGTTTGATGTTTCATTCATTCTACTTTCATTCTACGTGCCTTCACTTTTGATTTTACATTTTGCATACTTTCCATGCATGATATATGAAGAATATTGGAAGAATATAGTTATATCTGATTCCAGCTTTCCACTTACCACATTTATATCCGGGTACAAATGGTTCAGTATCCGGATACATGTTACTTTTATCCGATTCTACACCACATTTGTATCCAGATTTGATTGTGTTATTGTGTTACATTGTGGCAGAATCTTTGAATAGTTGTGAAGGAGTTCACAACATTATTTTGGGAGATCCATAGTTATTCCCATCGTCAACGTCACTAGTGGCCCTGGTTGTTGTTGTTGTTGGGGTCAAATCCGTGGAGGTGAAGGTGCAGTGGTGAGATTTTTTGCTGTTATAAGGTGGTGTAGTGGTTGGTTTATGGTGTGCATTGCTTCATAATTGAATTTAATGTAAACCATCTAAACCCATGTTCATTTGTGGTTTGTTTTGTATGTTTATTCGTGCAAGGAAGTGGTGGAAGTGTTGCTTTGGTGCAGTTGTTAAAGTGGTCGACAATGTTTGAAACTGGTATGGTGCAAGATTTTTTTTGGTTAAATCTTATCAAAATTAATAGAACCAAATCCTTCTTCAATAATTAGTTTGATTCCAGCGTGGAAAAAGATATAAAATTATGAATGAAAAGGGACAAACGTAATAGTTGTGAGCTTATTTCCACAAAAGTTCATGCATGATATTAATGGTGTGATTGGTGTTGTTTTGTATATTTTAGTTGATATCACTTGTTGCCTACTGGTGTTTGCTAAAGGAGGTGCTTCCTGACTTTGCTTTGTTGGTTGTATCAAACATCCTGACTTTGGTGGTGTTATCATACCAGGTACGTTATAAGTTATATGTTATTGATTTTTTATGCTAAAAAGTTTTGTATGATTTTAGTATGATATTTACAAGTCGTATGTTAGTAAAAAGTATTGTATGATATATATATATATATATATATATATATATATATATATATATATATATATATATATATATATCTATTTATTTTTT
>Ga0214542_1003709_pt1 | contig 30811 bp, 17 predicted proteins | sample CNSS1metaG_FD_160096 | JGI IMG/M metagenome (GOLD analysis project Ga0214542, IMG submission 160096) | Root nodule microbial communities from cowpea collected in UCLA plant growth center, Los Angeles, California, USA - CNSS1 | ecosystem: Host-associated > Plants > Roots > Nodule | place: USA...
TTTTATATATATTTTTATTATATATTTTATATATATATATATATATATATATATATATATATATATATATATATAGTTCAGCCCTCATGTTTAGTTTCATAAGTAGATAAGACTTAACTATGCAAATATTTATTTTATTAAGCTTATTAATTTAATATATGAGCTGATTTTGTTGAATTGATTTACTCTTTAATAGAGATATTATAAATATTTATTGTTATTTCTGTGTAGTAGTTAAGGATGTTATATGAAAACAATAAGAAAATAAAAGAAGATGCTAAATACTTTAGTTAAGATGTAATTTATGTTATATTAATCATGAAATCCCTTATCCCATAACTTCACCCCGAAAAAGTTATATAATAAATATAATTGAAAAAAAATAAAATCTTATAAAAATAATATAATTCCTTGGATGTGTTGTTTATTATGATTTAATTTTTTTCCAGCCGTTAATTGGAGAGTGGAATGATCAGAGCCTTTGATGGATAAAGTAAACCATATTTGTAAATCACTTCAATGTTGGTGGCTGTGAAGTCTTAAAGTCTTGATGTTACGATTTTTTCTTTTTCAAGGTGCCTAGTTTGACTTTTTATGATTTTGGAGAAATATAAAGTCTTTCTCTACTTTTATAAGTGGTTCACCTTTTGACATTCTTTTTTAAGTTTTCTCAACCTTTGTTTTTCTTTCTTTAATCATCCATTAATATTATCTCATATTCTTGTTTTTATTTTAGTTTTTATGTTGTTCTAATTGTGATATTAATTTGTTATTAGAATCTTTGACTCCAAAATACCATGAAGGTATTTTATGATTTAATCACTTTTTGAATAGATTGTAATGTTCACCAATAAGATGTGTAGAAGCATCTTGATCTGCAGTTAAGGATTATTGATAAAAAGTGTTCTCAATAAAACAAATCTGTAACAGGCCTAGGAAGAACAATATGATAAACTGGATATGTACTTGGATTTTGATTGGGTGAAATGAAACATATACATTTTTAAAAAAATAAAAAAACTGTAGTAGTTGTATCATTCTCTTCTTCTTTTCACCACCAATTGTATAGTATTCGGTTACAGTTACAAGTATGAAATTTACAAGATCCCAAATGGGAACTTCCTAGCTTTACCATCTATCAAAATCTTGGTACAAAAAATATTATAATTACATTTTTCAGAATATGAGAAAGAGGATGGCAAAGGACAGCATCAGCGAGGAACAATGGTGGGAATGACATCACTGACAAGATCACTTCCTGACACATAGGAGGACATGTGTTGCTCCTCCCTTGTTACATGCGATGCTGATGTTGATGCTGATGCTGATGATGAGGGTGGTGCTATGTTGCCAGAACTGTCTAAGCTAACATCTGAGAAAACTGTTTCAGCTTCAGGCAACATTGCAATGATATCTTCCAGTGTCCTCACCACATCTATCATTGATGGTCTCTCCTCTGGATGGTCTTGGCAGCAACTGAGGGCCAGAGTTAAGAATTTTTCCAAGCATTCAGATGTATACAACCCAATTCTGCTGTCTATGATGGAGTATACTGTGCCAGATTGACGAGCCATGTTAACCTGACATCAAATTGTGCACCATTATTCATAACTTTCTGTATGGTTTCTGAATAAATCAGATATAAGAGAATTCAAATGTGCAGGCCGTAGAATAAAATTCTTATGATTAGTTTACTATTCAATGTTTTTGATGATTTGATGATCAGATAGAGACAGAAAGAAAGGTACCTCGCGAACAATGTTTTTCCCATGAGATATTGGTTGCATGCCTGTTAAAAGCTCTAGATACACAATTCCCAGGCTATAGACATCACATTTGTCTGTCAGCTTATGAGTCAATAAATATTCTGGGTCCAGGTAACCCTGCAGCCAAATTACCAAGTAATCATTATATTCTGACTGTATTGCTTTTCAGTATGGAAAATAATTTTTTAACAACTAAATTTTGACAACTTTATCATATAACTTGAGGTGACATCTTTTAAATGGCTTTTCATTTTCTCATTTCTTTATATTCCAAAACCATTCAGAAGATGTCACGTCAGGTTATGAGAGAAAGTTGTCAAAAATTAGTTCTCAAAATATCATTGTCCAATTATTCCCTAATTCTTTTAAGAAACTTACCGGAGTTCCTCTCACAACTGTTGACACATATTTAGGAGCAGTTCCTTCTTCATCTAAGTCTGGTACAAGCCGTGAGAGTCCAAAATCGGCCACTTTAGCAGTGAACTTGGAGTCCAGAAGAATGTTACTGGCTTTAATATCTCTGTGGAATATAGGAGGGTTAGCCTCTGTATGAAGATACAGTATGCCTTTGGCTGCTCCCATTGCAATTCTCAACCTCGTACTAAAATTTAGGCTCCCCTTTGTTTTTCTACTTCTACCTGCCTCACCACAGTATCCATTAACTTATAACATGTCTTTATTACATCATTGAGAACATCAACAGTCTCATATTAAATTACTGCATTAACATTGCTTTTCCTTTTTTTCATGAAATTTTCTTCCTTTTTAATTTCTAATTTGTTCTCTACTAAAAAGGATGAAATGACAAAACAGTGAAGATGAATTATATTAGTTGCTTCCATGGTGATCATGATTTCTTTTGTTTAAGACCACAGCCTCGACAATTAGAAGTAAAAGATGAAACTTTTGCAGTGTATTTATGGAGAATGAATTTATAACTTATTGAAAGGAGATTTTCCTCAATAATTCTGCAGAAGCGTATCAACTATAAAAAAATCTGACCAAAAGCTATTAAACTTGCTATACAGATCCAAGAAGTTTACCAAGTGATATTCTAAATTGCATGAGCATATAAAATACTTTTATAACTGAAGCCCAAAACTGGAAAGCAGAAAACATGTCAGAGGAAAAAAGTTATTATGCACAATTTCATACCAGAAATCCAGTCCCTTAAGGTGCCATTGGGCATGAATTCATAAACCAGCATCTGAATCAACAAAAAGAATATATATGTGAGAATACTATTGAAATCAGTGTCGAGTGCAAAGCTAATATGGCAAAAATTATCGTATTCAGATTCATGCAGAACAAATTATTTTCTCATTTACTCTATAAGCTAGATACCTGCTCCCCTTCTTCATTACAGTATCCAATCAGCGAGACAAGATTTCGATGGTGTAACCTTGATAAAAGCTCAATCTCAGTCAAGAACTCCCTTTGTCCTTGTAAGGAACCTGCTTCTGCTCGCTTAACCGCCACAAAACTTTCATCAGATAAAATGCCTTTATAGACATTCCCATAACCTCCTTGACCAACTTTAGTTGAGATATTAAATTTGTTAGTAGCAAGAGCCAGTTCTTTGTAGGTAAATGATTTCATGCCATCTATTTTGATGGATAAATTAGTAGTAGCTGCAAAAGAAATAAGTATTTTAGACCTCTTTCTTAAAAAAAAACAATCCAAAATGAGATAGTCAGCAGAAAGCTTTAGAAAACTTGCACATACATTTCCTGGAAATCTTCTTGTGGTATTTCATCCTTCTTCTAGTAATCAGGAGAATGATTATTGCAGATATTGCTAAAGCACAAGCAGCAGCTGCTATTGCAACAGCAACTTTTATGCCAACGCTAACTTTTCCCTTCTCCGAATGAATAATTACTATAACAATAAAATTAAAGTTAAATTAGAGAAACTCAGCAGAGGGAGTAAATTTATTAACCAAATTTGAGTTGCCAAAAATTGCCATAAATGCTAATGCTAGACAGAAGCAAAGGAAACCTATTTCTCTGTTACTCCTATTTTTCTAGGATCAAGATACTTACCTTTTTTTTTTCTTTTACCAATGAAAGGATTAATATCTCAGTTAAAGAATGGTACATAAAAGAATAGAAAATTTAAACTAATATGAATATGAGAATAATATAAATAGTAATACTGTATAATCTGTTTGCAGTCTGCATATTATATTGCCAATCACTACTACCAGCAGAAAATAGTATTTCTTGTAGAATTGTTGTGCTAAACAGTACACACATTTGGTGGGAAGATGCAACGATAATAATATGGTTAAGTGATCAAGAATTTATTATGCATTCGCTTACATGATAAAAAGTTATAACATGTTGAGTTAAGAAACTTACTATTTTCATAAGGTCCGAGAAGAGTGAAGTTCAGGAGTTCATATGGTCCAAAAAAATCAGTGCGAGGAAATCGCCATGATGTGAATAGGCTGCTAATCCGACGAACCTCACTTTCGTTGAACACATTAGAACGGGAATCATTATAGGAAGGGAAGAGTTTCAAATACATTCTAAGACGAGGTCCCTCTTCCCAAGCTACTGAATCTACTGATAGTTGGTAGAGGTGTAGTTTTAAGGAGTCTGTTATGTAGTGTTCAAAACTAGATCTATAGGGAGCAAAGTAAGAAAAACTTGGACTTTTCAGCCTGTATCCAATTCTCAGAGGTGCAGCACAATAGCAAGGAACTGGGGAGTTGGGGGCGTATTCATAAAAGTCATTAAATGGACAAGATTGAACGGGACAAACAGTAGAGTTTGTCGAGTCTTGAGCTGCCTTATCTTCTTCAGGTCCACAGTATTGACCAACACTTTGTGTGTTGGAGTTCTTGCATATAGGATTACCAGAAAGCCTTCAAGGAAAAGAGAAAGAACTAATATGAAATGTATGCCACAACAAAGGCAAATCATAGCTTCGACACTGTCTTTCATAGTAAAAACGAATCATAGAATAAAAATTAAGCAGAAATATATGTATATAATATCTAGAACATGGTATGAGCCAGAGCCATAGAGAGAGAGAAAATCAGATAATGTGTTACATTCCATGTAACGAAACAAAAGTAATAAGAATACCTTAAGGTAACATTTGCCGGGGGGTTAAGATTTCCCAAAACATCCTCAAATGAGTTGTTATGGAGATCTCTGCAAGGATAAGACAAACATATAAGCTTACATTGAAAAGAACGCAGTCAATATACTAGTTTAATGCAAAATGTCCACATTCCTTGAGACTGAAGTAGTAATCTAGATAAAGAAGTTACATTATAAGTTTATCTTTCACACCGAAGGACATATTCTGCCATATGCTAGCAGGGATGGACCCTGACATTAAATTGTTCGCAAGTGACCTGTGTTTGGCAATGAAAACAAAAATTCAACCCAATGTGCAAAGAATTGAACTTGTATGAAAGTCTATCTAGATTGTAGAAGAGTTCAATATGTTGTTATGTAACAATTGTATAAATATTATGTGAAATAAAGGTTGATATTCTCACAGTTTTTGAAGATGAGGATACGAGTAGTTTCGAGGAATAGATCCGTTGAAAAGATTATTGGAAAGATCACTGCAATTGAGTGAAAATAAGCTCATCTCTCAATTTGATTATGCCTTGCATTAAGTTAAATAAATATTGTGAAATAGAAAAGGAAACCAAGAGCATTATAAATAGAAAATACATAGAAAAGTTGGGCTATTTACATACATAGTTGTCATATTGTCTGCTAGCTTATTTGATGATAAGGGTCCAGTGAACTGATTCCAGCTAAGATCTCTAGAAAACATAAACCAGTCACAAATGAATTGGTAGAAAAAATAGGAATATGATTTCACACCATTCGGCACAACATAAAGCAATAGGTATCATCAAACATACAAATAGGTAAGTTTGGGTATTGAACTGAAATCAGGAATAGCTCCTTGCAGACTGCAGTTTCTTAGACTTCTGTTAAATCAAAGAGGAAATATTAGCTAAAATAATCAGTCATTTAATATGTGTAACATCCTACATTAAGTGAAAAAAATAAAATAAAAGGACAAGTAGTAATGTTAAAAATACTTACAATTTCACGAGCCTGGTTAAGTTTGCATAGGTAGAAGGAATTCCATTCCCGCTGAAGTTGTTGTTATCAAGCTGGCTGCAAGGGAAACAAGTAAATATGAAAATCAGAAACTGTATCTTAAACTCTTTTTCTGGCCAAGGTGAGGGCATATATATGCAAGGGTCATGAACTTGTTGCAACAATAAGGAAAATCCTTTCTCCTAAACTCTTAAATCAGCCTAAGTTTTCCAGAACAAAGGACACACAATGTTATACATTTTTTCTTTTTTCATTTAATCCTCCATGGATCATCCAGAACTCTACAGTCATATTCTTATTATAACCTCCCTAGTATGTATACCTATATGTTCATGAGCCATTTGTTTAAATATCATGCGAAATCTGGCTTATCATAGCAGAGCATGATTTTATCATTTCACTAATCCTCCTCCACAATTTAAGCACAGCGTCCAAATTGCAGTAATATACAAATGTATAAAATGAAGCTGATAAATGAAACAAATCTAAAAGTTGGGAAGGAGAACATACAGTATTGCCAATCCCTTTAACATGGAGTATTCTGGTGGAAGATTTCCAGATAAGTTATTGTTGTCCACAAGCCTATAAAGTCATTTCAACAAAAATAATCAGTACAAACTTGTAAAAAGGGTCAATCCGGAGATGCACCCCAAGATGCAATGGAGGATTTGAAACACTGTAAATGTAAGAAAATAAATGAGTTCAATACTCACAAATGCATCAGATTTGATAGCTTTGAAAGTGTAGATGGAAGTTGACCACTAAATGAGTTGTTGTTCAGGTGACTGAAAATATACAATATGAGAATGATAAATTACATGTAAGAAATCAACCTCCAAGCTGAATTGATAGTTTTTTGGCTAAGAGATCCACTCACAGGTGTTTAACACTAGTCATGTTGGCTAGTGAATCTGGTAGAGAACCAGACAATTGGTTTTCGTCTACTTGGAATCTATTTAAATTTGGAAGGTTGCCAAGCTCGTCTGGTAAACTCCCAGATAACATATTGCCATTCAAGAGCCTGCATAGAAAATGCATCAGAATAACTCTTCCTGTTATAGCAGAGAAGAAAAATCATACATATGTTGGAAACAGTATTTGCTCTGTTTGTATGGTTGCATCATAAACTTTCATTAATTACACCCCTTGAAAGAAATACACCATATCAAGCAGCACAGACAAGACCACCTTAAAATAAAAACTTGATGAGGATCAACACTAATAATTCATCTTCTATGTTAAAGTTCTTACAAGAGTTTCAATGTTTTAATGTTTCCAATCTCCTTGGGTATCGTGCCTGTCAGATTGTTCCACATGAAATCCCTTCAAGCATAAAACAATCAAAATATCAGCATGCCATAAATATTGTCACTGTTTCTTCTGATACATAATTTGTTTCTGAAGAACAAAATGACGCAACTCACATTATCTCAAGATGAGATAGCTGACCAAGCTGAGGTGATAGATTTCCCGAGAGATTCATTGTCATTAAGTAGCTTCAGTAAAATTAGATCACACAAAACAATCAAAATTTAGCAACCCCTGTAATATAAACTCTGTGCTATGTGTAAATAAATAACCCTTTACTGCATCTAAGTTAAAACATTGAAATTAAGAACAAAAAGAAAACAGAAAGAGAAAAAATCCATACATCTCACGAACATGGAGATACCCATCATCTCCCGTCTTATCAAAACACCAAACCCCAGTCCAGTTTCTTGTACACGGGTCTCCTTTATTCCAGTTCTTAAGATTGTGCTTACGATCAATCAAACTTTTCTTGATGTCAATCAGCGCATTAACTACAAATAGGAAAAAATACAGGTTAATCACTAAGGTTCAAATTTTTTAATACCAAAGCAAATTACAAGTATCAGATAAAGGAAAGTGAAATGGTATACACTCAGAACACTTTCTCCCTAACCTAATCATTACAAAAAAAAAACAAATTCATTTCTATCAGAAGGGAAAAAAGGGGTAACATATTCCTCCCTATTTGGACTGAAATTTCTACTTGAGCTCTCTTGTCTAGTGTCTAAAATCACAGGCCAGAAAGAACAAAGTGAAAAAATTTGAAGGTGTAAAGTAAAGCATATTGACCTTCTGAAGGGTCTGTTCGTTGTGATGCTGCTATGAAGGTGATAAGACAAAACGAAAGAGCCAAGGCATATCCATGAATTCTCAGAGCCGGCATCACAGTATATCCTGAAAAGCAACTAAATGGAAGGGATGATGAATAAAGGGGGTATTGAAATTGGAACATTGCAAGGAATAAGATTCATTCACAACACACATTCAGAAAATAAAATGAATACTTTATTGATCTAAAATCTCATAAAACAGGATAAAGTTAGAACTTCAAAAATACTGAAAGTAGAAACCCGGTCATGTGTATGTCATTTTCCCAAGAAACATCAATGAAACGTAAAAGTAGAAAACTAAAAAAAGCATCATACAATAGCTTTGGCTGATTTCTCTGGTTTGAAAGTGGGAGGAAGATCAAAGTTGCCAAACTTGTCAGACTTAACTTTCCCAGATAATTAAAACACAAAGTTACAACATTGAAGTTTTTGGCTGTAAGAGAATCATACACCACAACAGCCAATTATTGCAATGAAATCCTTATCCAAAAATTCAGAAATGACAGAGAGAGAAAGAAAGAATCTCACTTTCGAAGGTGGGGTGGGGTGATTGAAATGTCAAAACTTGCAAAAGTGAATAACCTTGAAATCTGAAAAGTGAAGTGAAAGGCCTTCAACAATGAACGAAAATCCGAAGTCAAAAAGAGAGAGCCCGTGGGGAACTTATTAGCTAGATCATTCTGTCACCATAATGAGATAATATTAATGATAATACTTAATCATTCATTGAAAACTTATTTTTGTGCTTTCCGGTTTCATTAATCTTCTGATTAAATTAAGATGAAAAAACATCTGCATCAGTTTCTGAGATGGCACTGTCGTTGTGGTTGGTGCATCCACTCTCCAATAGTCAAACACACCAAACCGGAACACGTTAATATCATATCATATTCATATATTCATATAATAATCAAACACTTTGCATCTTTTTTTTATACCAAAATATTACGCCCGCCAACTCCTCCACCTTCTTTTCAAAAATATCACAGTAATTGTTTATATCAACAATTACTCTTCTTACTATAACATGTTGCATATGTAATATCTTTCACTTCTTTTTTAGCAGGATTTGTTCCAAATAAATTCAGTCAATAAAGGGTTAACACTGGAACAATAATACATGGTCAAAGTAAGAGATTTTATATGTTAACTAATTAAAACTTATAAATTAAATGCTTTATATAAAGTATTTATTACTAAGATTAATGATAGTACATAACAATTTATAGTTGAATGTCATTATAAAAAAACACTTATATATTCAACATATATATTTTTTTCTATCAATAATCATAGGATTGTTTTATTGAATATAAAGTCAATATTATAAAATTTAATAACTAAATATATATATATATATATATATATATATATATATATATATCATTGGAATAAATAGAATATTTAACGGTATTATGGTAGCATATATTTATATAATACATATTCTACTTTTTCCATTCTATTGACTTTTATATCTATTATGTATAATGTATTTATTGAATTCAAACTAATTATTCATGATTTAAACTATATTTATATCACGAGTGTTATTATAGAATTTAAGGATACAAAATAAATATTCAAATAAAAATTGTATTTATTAAATATTTTGTTTATATATTTATCTATTGACGTATCAATACACAATTATAACAAAATAAATATTAGAAGAAATAATCATTCAATTAAATATACAATAATTAACATCAATTCACACATTAAGCTTATTAATGATTATACATCTCATTAAAAAGATGTAAAGTATTAATTATTTTTCAAAAATGACAATTAAGTTTAGACTTTAAGTCTACTATTTATTATGGTTTGTTACACTATATAGCTAACAACTTCTTATGACATTAGTAATTTCTTACATAAATAGATAAGTACCATTGATTTTAACCATTAATTTAATATTAAAAACCTTCATCATCTGTAATATGATATATTTGTTTATCTAATTCAAATTTACTTAAAATTCAAATATCTCTTTAAATTCCTTGGTTTAATACTTACACACACATTAACAATTCCCCAGTACCTTTCTCATTAATATCTACACTGTATGTTCATCACACTAATATCTTTCTAATTATTACTTACAACATCATCATTTGTTGAATAATAAATTAATTCACCACATTATGTGATTTCATAGTATCATTCTCGATAAACATACATCATATCAAACAAAACAATCAATATTCAATTAGAAATAACTAAATATGGATAAATAATTGCTAAGTTACTAAATAATACACAAATAGAAAAATGTCACCCTAATTATCATATTGTTATTTAAATGAAAACTTATGTAACTTTAGCTCAACATAAGGATTGAGTTGGACCAAAATAGACTAATGGATTAAAACTCGATCCGTCCGTCATTTTAATATATATATATATATATATATATATATATATATATATATATATATATATATATATAAATAAAAGTTATATTTGAATTATATATATTTTGGTATTAAAATATACCTACCCAAAACTATTACATTCAATATTAGTTGCGATTTACTTTTTTTTTATGAAGCGGCTTCCTTAATTAAAAGGACAAATTTAATTCTCAATCAATTTTTTTGGTATTTAACATTTCTGGCATTATTTTAAGATTTAATTATCCTTTCACATTGCTATTCAAGAATTTGGAGTTATATTGACCTTTCTCTAAAGCCAAATGTTTGAAATAAGGACAATATTAATTAAGTGTAATTAAATCCAATTTAAAACAAGGCAAACATAAAAATATTTAAAAAGTACGAAATATTTTCTTTTACATGAAAGTGGAAACCTTTTTCTCTTAAAGTAACATTTTCTACCCCACTCGTTTCTGTGTGTACATTTCTACCACCGACTAATTAATCACTCACTATACACCCTCTAATAATACAAAATTGTTCCTATAATTGAAATTGAAAATAAATTATCATTAAAGTCCACCTTTTCTATCAAATCATGTGAACTTTAATCAGAGATTAAGAATGGTGTGTAAGATGCGAAACACCTCACCAAGTTGCAATATATTCGTTGTCAAAAAATAGTATCGATTTTTTTTTTATTTTACTTTTTTATTTTTTTAAAGTTTAAATAACGCTAATTTTCTGTACAATTATACTTTCATTTTCAACTTAATTTTAATTAATTTACATATATGTATTTATGACACAAAAATGTAAAATGAAAAGATCCTTTAATTATTTTATTAAATCTTTCAGATTTTTTTATAAAAACGAGGGTTACTTTTTTACTATTTAAGACGCGGAGACAGGTCCTGATCAAACACCAAACCCCACAAGTTCAACGTGATGTAAATATTAATCTAATTTTTCAAATTATCTTTGAAACTTTTATGGGTGTAACACACTTTCTCAAATGTTCCAACTTTGGATAGAAATTTTGACCATAGTTTTTTTCTTTACGTAAAAGATTACAGGTCAAGAAGAACAAAGTGTGACCAATCATATGGAAGAATGAATAGAAGAAGTTTATATTGAACACATTAAAGCTAATCAAGTTCCATTCATATGATAACATCGTCATTAGTATAATTAGTGTGAAAATCGAAAAAAAAAAACAAATGGGAGAAAGAGAGTACTTTTCACTTTAGAATCTTGGTTGGTTCAAATGTGGAAACTTTATAGATAGATGAAAATTTTATTAATTTTAAATAGATTACAAACAATTACACAAAAAATCACTTATCATTTTTTTTTATTTTATGTGGGCTTGCAAGTCGGCTCGCGCGGGCCTGCGGGCTCACTACCTGATCCGCCCCGCATTTTTTTCGTGGGCCTGCAGGCCGGTCCGACAGGCCAAGCCCTAATTGCCAACCCTAATATTGACGTCCATCATGGGACCAACAACTCCCCTTGTTCTCGATCGGGGGGGCTTGTTCCGGTACATCTAATAATTTCTACATCGCTAGGAGTTGAGGTCAAACACAGATTAAATACTCTTACCTCCTTCTATCATCTAAAACATCTTTTAAGGACAAAATTATGATGGAGTTTCACGTTACTCTAAAGCGGACAATATCTCAGAAACACGGTGATTGTTTTTAACGATGACTGCTGAACGGGATTGGGTCGGATCGAAACATTGGTGCGCACCGTAAAAATAAGTTAAAAGTTAAAGAATAACTCTCATACAATAAATACTTATTTACATAAATATGATTTAACATAGTGAAAAATATTGCAATGTTTCTCTATCCTATTTATACAAAGATTTTAAGACTCAAGACATAGTGAATGTTAGCGCGTAATTTTCTTATTAAGTATAAAATTGTAAGTATGATTTTTTTTTTCTGCATTTATCTTTGTTTTTTATTTATAGTTACTAAGAGAATATGACTATTACGGAGTAATCTTCATGATGATATTTTATAAGTAATTTTGATGTTGTTTTCCTTTAATTTTGATGTGCAAAAGATGTGCCACTTTGCTTGTATCTACTTATAAAAGTTTTTTTTCTTTCTTGTTTTCATTTTTTTTTTTTAGTTTCATTTTTTTATTTTAAATAATTAAATTTATTCTTAAAGTTGAATTTATGTATTTAATTAAATAAATAATTTAAAAAATAAATCACTATTCAAATTCAAATAGTTGACAAATGGTCACATAAAAAATATGAATCCAATGCTGATATTTTTTGGAACAAAAGTATGGCATGTGTTGAAAATCCAGATATACTTAGACGAGGTTTATTATTACTTGCACTAGTCAACTTTCTTTTATTTTATTTCAATATTATTATTATTGCTATTGTAAAACCTTTAGTCAACCTATGTTAATGTTTGTATTATAAAAATTCTACATGAAGGGCGTGATTCGATATTTTGGTTTAAAATTCATTTAAACTAAACATAAAAGAGTTATATATGATTTTGTTCGATTCAGTTTAAATATACAAAAAATATTTAACAAAATCAAACAAACTTTTTTTACTATTTGGTTTCAAAAACTTTTGTGGCTTATTTATATAATTTTAATTACTATATATATATATATATATATTGTTTTATTATAATAAATAATTTTATTATATATTTACTGTAATTAATAACTTTTTTTATTGGCAAATAAACTATAATAAATAAATTGGTTTTGATATATTTCATCGTTAAATTGATTTTGATGTAATTAGTTGCTAAATTAATTTTTATATAACTCGTCATTTAATTAGTTTTTTATATATTATTTTTTACTAAATTAATTTTTAGAACAATTAAGTTAATATTTAAATTATAATTTGTATCTAATATTAGTTATCATTATTTAGTTATTTATTATTATTAAATTTTAAATTAGTTTCTAATAATTTTATCATTTTAAAATCAATAAATTAATTTTTAAAATCAAGAAAATATGTTATTAGTAACCAATTTTAGTAACAAAAAATAATTAGTTGTAGTGACCAATTTAAATACCAATATATTAACTAAAAAATAGTGATAACTAAAATAATTTCTAAATTGGTTAGTACAGAGAATTGGTATCCAGATTAGATATTAATATTAGCTTAAAAAAAAGGTGGTCTACGAAGTTTATTTTTAAAGGAGACCTTTTAACATTTCTTTAACATTTGAGTATCACTTAACAAATTTTGAGTAATTTTAAAAACATATAAGACATAAATAAATTATTTTTAGATACCTAAATGAGTTTTAATTGAAATTATTCTTATACGTTTAACAACAAGTTGTTCTTTATTTTCAAACATGACTTTGCTCTCTCTTGTTTTTTTTTCTTGTACGTTTTGATTTGAGGCATGGTGGAATTTTTAGGCAAGAATATTCCTCCACAATTTCCCTTGAATCTAGACCTCTAGATAAGTTTGCATTTTTACCGCCCATAGATCATAATTTTCACTATCAAAGAGTGGAATAACGACTTCTTATGAGATATTTCCTTCCATCGTACAAGTAGCAAGAACAATTACTATGATACCACTGTTGAAAATTTTAGGACTTCTAGAAATATGAGAGGTATGAAATATAGTAGAGATATAAAAGATATATTGTATAGAAGAACTTATTTATTATATATATATATATATATATATATATATATATAAAAGAAAATATCAAATACAATAACTAATTTTAAAATTTTAAAGATATTTCTAAAACTGGAATATTTCTTAAATGTTAATTTAAATAAAAAAATATTAACTAAATATATTCTGTTATTTCTCTTTATCATAATGTATGATAAAATTATACATATTAAATTTTCTTATCACATGCATATTCTCTAAGTTGATATAATATATTAAATAATAATAATAATAAATAAATAAATAAATAATTTCGGTTGAATTAATTAGATTTTAAAGTATTAAATGGTAAATCAAATTCAACCACTAAATTTTGAAAACGTATATCCAAATCAATCAAAATATTTTTTTTTTCGTTTAATTCGTTGTTGAACTTTTCTATCCAATTTTTTATTATGCTTTTAATTTTATTTTATTCTAAATAATCATATATAGCGTCATACTTATGAATACACTAATAGAATTATGTGATTTTTTGTAAGCAAATAAATCAGCTAAATCTTACAAAAGGTATTGAAATATATATAGTCTAAAACAATAAAATTCTCAATCACACAAATTTAATTAAATTGTCAGAAAATAGTGACACTTACAAATATGAATACATATAGTCATTGACAAAATTAACAATGGACAGGGATGTTTATTCACTTAATTATTCAAACATAGCAAACATGGGAAACTAATTTATAGTGAAAGTTTACGTGATAATTTGTTTTATTTTATATTTCTTTTCAGTGTATTGAAGGTCCACGAGTTTCACATCAGAATCCTATTTAATCTTTATAATCAGATTAGGACCTACAATGAAGAGAGTTGACAAAATAATAATAATAATAATAATAATAATAATAATAATAATAATAATAATAATAATAAATTCTTTTATTTCAAATTGAAAGTATATGTATATCTTATAGAAGATGTCTACTACTTTTTATAATATGCATATCATAAATTATGAACACTATTATCAACTTCATTTCCTTTAATAGTTAAAAGCCAAATATGGTATATTTGTTATATTAGTGGAGTGTTTTATTGCCGACAATGATAAAGGGTGTCATAATTAACAAGAACAAATAACAAATATAACTGAATTTTGCATGTGATCGTTATAAGTGTACGATAACTAATTTGTACTTTTTTCCCACTTGCAAAGTATAATATTATTAGTGGGAGAAAGCATCTTCTTGTGTTCAAACTCATAATAGTTTCCGTGTCACATTACCACATTCTTAAAAGCACAATTGTCTTAATTATAATAAGTATAGTTGTCACATAAAATAATATGATTATAAAATATTATTGTTGTTGATATATGGTTAGGAAAACCATGAAATTAATGATGTTATGAAATGATTAAAATGTTTAACTATAATTATCACAAGGAAATAAAATAATCACATTTAGATAGATGATTGACCTAATTAGTTAGACGTACTGAAAATTGAAATTTTGTGATGTTGAAATGTGGGTACTCTTTAGGTAATTTATGGTTCAAAAGCTTTCATGTTTACATGAAAAGATAATGAAGAAAGATACGGATAGATTATTTATAGAATATTTGTATTCTAGAGTACTATATTGGTAAATATCACCAATTTCAACTGTAGTTTATAAATTACAAGTTATACATCAAAACTTTAGGAACATTATTTTACTTTCATTTTGTTCTGATTTTGATTCAAGTGCATCTGACAATCCTGTTAGAAATAATTATTGTGTTTTTAAGATATTGTTCGTTTTGAAGTGTTGAACTCCACTATAATTTTATCTTTAAAAAATATTTTAAAAAATAGAAGAAGATAAAAATATTTAAATTTCACTTTACCTCAACAAAATACGTAAAAGATAGGTCCTTTTATGTTGCCACCACATATTCTTTCTCTCCTTCCGCCGCCGCCCCTCTCATCATGTCTTTTTCCGGTGGTTCCTAAGTTTTATATTTTTTATGCTTTCTCTATTATTTAGAAAAGGTCAACATATCACATTACACTATGAAAGCTTTTCTCATTCTCAACAATGACTTTTAAGTTGTAGATTTTCGAAGTGAATTTTGAATTCCACAATTTATAATTTTTCTTTTATGTAAAAATTACTTGTGGATGCGCAATCCAAAAAGGAAATTCCGAATTACATACACCTCTCAAAGATTTTTTTACAAAAATAAAATTATTTATGAACCGCATTTTGATGTAAAAAAATTAAATAAAAACCCAAAAGATAAAAATAATTTTCAAATTGTGCAACTCAAAATATTTTTTTTCATACAAAAAATAACTTTCAAATTATAAATCTGAAAGTCGTTATTTGATGAACCCAAAGGACAAAAATGAGAATTTTCATATTTATGGAAGAGCAGAAAGAAATTATGAGGGTGAAAAAAGAAATTCCTACCCATCTATCATATCCAACTAATTTTGCCACCTTAGTAAGAGGTGAGCTTTAAAGGTCACACCATTAAAGAAAGATGTGAGTTACAAAAATGACAATATTCATATCTATTTTGTCATACATAACAAAATCATAATACACAACAGAAACTTGTTATAAAATTGAAAAAAAAAATGAAGAAAAATTAGTTTAAATTGTTTTACCAGAAAGGAGAAAAACATTGAAAGAAATAGTCAGAGGAGGTTAGATGTTCGTTTTTAACTATTTTAATAAACAGAGAAGACTTTGGAGAAAATCTTCATAATATTTCTAAAGCTTCGGTGTAACTCCACTGTTTCGTAATCCATTTAACTAACCTCTCTTAATGAGACAAGACAATCATGTTATCTGATTATTTCAAACCTTAATACGTGATAAATCTGTTACCTTTTATAAAAACTACTTTAAGATATGTCATAGTACTTATGATTTTTAGCTAATTAACAGATAATTAAAAAACTAGTTAACTGAGAGAAAAATGCCATTAACAGTACCCGTGTTTATAAACTCAACATCCAAACACCATAAGAAAACTATCTTTATATGATACAATTCATCCAGAATGAACAAATATTAAAAAAAGAAAACAAAATCACAATTACTAAGTAGTGAAGGTTTTCAGCTTTTGCAAATATAAAGCAGGATATTATAATCAAAAGTAGTGAAACTTAAAAAAAAAAGAAAAAGAATAACTTGTTAACACTATCGCAATAATCAATCACAGGGTTGCCATCCAATCTTTGTACCTTAATCTTACAAGTAATAGGTAAATTTGACACTGCTTCTCTGTTATATATACTTTGTTGTTGCAAATTGCAACGTTGACATCAGAAAAAGCAAGCTTTGTGGAATTTCAATTAGTGATTGGGGTACCAAAACATGCCTTTTATGCCCTCTGGGTCAGCTTCAAAGCCTAAATTGCGATAAAATTCCACAACTGCATTCAATGGACAAAAAAGCAAATATTGAGACTCCAAGCTGCCAAACAATACCAAACTACATCCCCAATTAGAAGGAAATTAGGTACTGAGTATAAGAATAGCATTGGTCAAGACTGGAGGCAATGACACAGTAAAAGAAGAATATTGTCAAGTTAAATGGGTAAGTATGTTCCTAAATGAAGGCTCCATAGTGTAGCCCTTAAAATTTATGACATTGCTTTGTAGGCAGCTTCTTCTTGCACCTCCCTAAACTTCTTACTGCACTTCCATAAATTTCTGTATTCCGGATTGTGCAATCTAGAGTGTAAGTTTTACATTTCAGAAAGTACAATCTAGAATATAAAAATTGCATTCCGAATTGTAAAATCCAGAATATATCTGTATTCTGAATTATACAATGTGGATTACATTTTTTATTTTGTATTTCGGAATACAAAAATATATGGGAGTATAGGTTGATATTATGGAGGTGCAGGAAGAAATGGCTTGCTTTGTATTCACTTGAAAGAAACCATGGAAAGCATGACACAAGTTCACAAAATAACAAAGCACTTTTGATAGACAGAACAGCTTTGAGACTTTGCACAATCCTGTGATTAACACGAGTGATGATACTATGCATAAAGGATAACAATATTGTTGTACCTTTACTATCTGCAAACAGAGTTATATTGCCAATGTCCCTTTGCAGAAGAGCTCTAATCAGTTTCTCTATAAGAGCTTTACCAAGACCTTGGCCCTATACAATAAAAACAGCATCAATAAGCAGTATAACTAGTTTGGACTTATAACATGAGTACTTGTGTTGTTTATAGCTTTAAAATAGCTTCTGATAAGTTCATAAGCTGATTTCAGCTGATTTCAACAAGCTCTCTAGGATAGCTTATGAAAACAGTTTACATAAAATAGATTAACCAGAATTGTCCTTTGATTATGAAAACAACTTACATAATATGCAGATGTTCAAAAGACCTTAACTAAGTTGTTTATTCAAATGGAACCTATAGCCATGGTTTAAGCTTAAATTGGATCAGACAAAATTCGTTTTGGCAGAAATGCAGAATGCTCGAATGCAGTACCATGTGATTTTACAATTCTTCCAATAAAATTAGAGATTCAAGCATTAACTATCTTCATTCTATGGCTGAATATTTTGGAAATTTAGCAGGAGATAAAGTAGAGAGTGGTTTTTACTGGAGTAGTTTGAAATAGAATGGAGGGGGAAAGTACAGAATACCACTAACTTTTTTGGGAATTTTGCATCGTTAAATAAAAATGGACACAGAGTGATGCCAATTCAATATTTACCATGATTTATGCATTAGACTAAAGTATATTATACATGAATTTGAGATTTTGCATATTCCACTTTTGGTAGCAAACTTTTCAAGCAACTACACCAGAGTTTTCATTCAAAATCCAAGTTCAGTGACAGAAAATACCTGGTAACTAGGATCAACTAGAACATCCCAAATTGTGGCATTGAAGGCATGGTCAGACGTAGCACGGGCCATGCCAATTAATCTCTTCTGTTCATCCCCCTCTGTTAAATAACTTCGCCAAGTACACTAAGATGTTCATCAAATAGGTTTAGATAGGTATAAGAATAAAGAAAAAGCTTAACCATTCAACTAATTGATTTAGACAGAAGACAAAAACAAGATGCCATAGTAATTTTACCTGACCCAGGCGACTTTCTTATAGAATGAAGTGAGGCCACTATATAGCTATTTTTCAAAGCCGCAGCTAATTTTGACAGTGGTCTACGTGGCCACCCTACCTGTCAAAGTCATAACCATTCATTTTGCCAGAGGGTGAGCATGATTAAATAACAAAGTCTAAGCACTCAACTTTATTGATAAAAGTTATACACTGAATTAGTAAATTATGATGTTAAAAAAAATACTCAGTAGATGTGTATTAAGGAACATATACTAAAGGAAACTACTGTGCTGATTAGCAAGAAAGTCCTAGTGTTGACAAACTTAGTAACTTCAAAACTAACATGATTTCAGTGTATTGAAGACTGTAGAGAAGTGACTTCAAAACTGCCTTACAATAGTAATTAGAAAAATCAACACACAACTTAAAGACACATTAGAATCACACCTTGTCACAGAGGGCTTCAAGATCATATACATCAATATCTCCACCTGAAGAGAATATTATTTGTTCAATTGTTCCATCAGGTTCTGTCTTTTCCACAAGGACAAACTCTTGAGGCATAGGTTCTTCATCTTCTTCATCTATAGAGGGTGGATCAATGACTTGCATTGAGTTATCTTTCATCAACCTTGACGAGGAAACAAGTCATTAGGTGAAGGGTATTTTCAAGATAAGAGATACACTAACCATCATATAACTCCCAAAAGCAACAGGGTACACATGTTTGATAATACTTTTATACTTAGATAATCAATAGCTTGCTTTCAAAATTAAGGCACAAAGTGCCAATTTCCTTGAATGTGTATAAGATTTTGCACAATACAAGTATAGGGGCTGGTGCCCTTTTGGTTTTCCTTTTATTACCAAAATGAAGAATGAAAATTGAAGGTACCCAGATTTAATTGATTCCCAAAATCCAGCCTTGAGCTGAAAAGACTTGAACTTTCTGGTTGCTGCAGCCAAAAGGGAAACCTTTACAGTGAATAAATTATGATAAGAAATTGAGAAAAGGGAAGAACAAAGACAGTGAGAGTGTGTCCACCTGTAGTAGCAATGGAGTAATTAAAATTGGAAGGAAATAACAATTGTGTTTGAGTAGACAGAGGATAATTGGCATGAAATGGAACAATTGAGAACCTGAAACAAAAGATATACAGAAATATATAATCATAACGACAAAAGTGAATAAAAAAAACAGGTGTACGAGGTGGGAGATAAAGAAAGAGAACCGACGAAGAAGAAATAGCATTGAGATTGAGGGTTAGCATTGTGAGCTGCTGCGTTCCTTGTCGTGTCAGTCTTGTCCACCCAATTCAACACAACACAACACAACACAACACAACACTCAGATGATGCATGTATGTAGATGATGATATGATGGTGATGATGGTGTGTGTATCTTCCTTGCCAACCACATTTTCGTGCACTTCTTCTTCCCCTCTCAAATTTGGGCCTTAACATTGGGTTTCAATTACTACCATTGGGTTGTAACTACTATTTACACTCTCCAATTAATAAACACACATACTCCCTTTTTGTAAATTAGCCTAGCCAGACTACGTTTTTGTATAACAGTAGAATAAACAGTTTCTTCATTCTTCCTCAATATATTTCTTCCTGCACTCCCATATAAAAAAAAAAGAAAAACCTTTCACTTTTTCTTTTTTTATTATACAATTCGAAAGTAATAAATGATTTCCAAAATCTAAAAGTCAATAATGAATTTTGAATTGTATTGTACATCGACAAAAAATGGTTAGAAAAAAAATTCAATTTCTAAATTTCAATTAGAAAGTCATTTGACTTCTGAATTGTACAGCTCAAAAAATATTTTTAAGAAAAATATAGTTTTCAAATCCAAATTCTACGGTCCAAAATGTTATTTTTTTTTTCTGGATCCCACAATCTAGAAAGATTTTAATATACGGAGGTGTAGGAAGACAAGGCCTAAGTGATTAGTATCTATTGAAACTTAATTGACCTTCATTGTAAAAGTTCAATTCTTAATCGTTTCTTTTGCCCTTTATCATATAATTTTTTTTACCCTTCATAGTATAATTCTCTTTTTAATGACCGAGAGTTATTTTTATATATTTTCTATAAAACTGTTTTAACAAATTTATTTTTTATTCATTAATAGTTTTTTTTTCTCTATTTATTTCATTTTTTTTCTTAATAAATATAAATTTATTTCATATCTTAACTTTTTTCCTTATTTATTAAATTTTTTTAATATTATATATATTCAGAAAAATCATATACACATATGCTTGTGTTTACACTAGTCTATACAAAAGAGGATACACATTTTTGTATTTTTTTTTTCAATTTTATCCTTTTAATTAATATTTTTTAAATTTAAATCTATATAAAGAGGATACACATTTATGTGTCTTGTTTTTGTTTTTCAATTTTATCCTTTTAATTAATATTTTTAAAATTTAAATAATTATTCATAATAATTTCTTTTTTTAGTTTTATCATTTTATTAACTATTTTTTAATTCAAATAACTATCCATTATAAAATAATTATTTGTTTTTTATCATTCAGTAACTAGTTTTTCAAATTTAAATAATTACTAATAATAAAAAATTATTTACACAATATTTTTTATTTCAATAATTAAATTTATTTTATTTATAGTTATATCTATAAATATATACAATTTTTATTTTTTCAATTTTACTCTTTTAATTATTATTTTTAAAATTTAAATAATTTAAAAATATTTAAAAAATGATACACGTGCACGAAGTGCTATCATACATGCATTTATCCTAGTGTAAAAAATGAAAATATGTAAGATAAAATAACACGATTTACACAAATTTCTTACATAACATTGGAGTAAAATTTTTAAATGATAAGTTGTACATCTGGACCTATAAAATATATGTTAAGAAAATATAAGCAAAATTGTTTATGCTCTTTCCTTGACAAACTACTTGAGTGACAAACATGTGAACATAAATTTTATAAACATTAGCGCTTTAAATTTGAAAAAAAGTCACCAGCACAATTAACTTTCTTCAATCTTAAACATCTAATGTTTGTTGACCCAAATTATATATATATATATATATAAAGTAACTCTTAGATAAAAATCCTCTTTCACTAAAAATCTAAGACACAAGCCACAATTACACATATTAGTTACTAGAAATATCAATTTGGCATGGACAAGCTCTGACCCACTTTTCATGGGCCCAAAATGAGGGAGTAAAAAAATAGTCTCCGTCCCGAAGTGGGTTAGAATTAGAGTTAACATGGGTTCGACAGGCGAGACAAGTCCGGTTGATGGGCGAGCCGTGCCAACTCAGGCCGATGGGCGAGATGGGTCGAGTTGATGTTGACGGTCGAGACATGTCAGATTGAGTCGGGTCTGGTCGACAGTCGATACGAGCCAATTTGTGCCGATGTTAGAGACGAGTTGTGCCTGATATGGGCTTGGCTCGCTTGACGACAAAGACTTCTCTTCTTCGTCGGCTCGAGTTGACCCATCTCGCCTTTCGGCCAAGCCCGACCTGTCTCTACTATCTCTCAAGGTCGGCTTGACCTGACCAGGAATGTCAAAAAAATCTGTACCCACAGGTATATGCGGATAAAACCCTCAACAAGTAGGAAATAGATATTGAAAATAGATATCCTCGGGTAATGGGTATTGGTATACCTTCATGTTAACGGGGTGGGTACGGGTATCATAGTATCTGTACCTGTGGATACCCGTACCTGCTATACTCTAATTTAAATTTTAAAAAATTATTAAAACATTAACACATTTATTTTGAATGGGTTATTTTTTATCAATTGGTTTTAAAAAATCTTCATTTATTTGTAAATGCAGGTACCTATGGATATTCGTGAATATCAAAAAAATATGTTGGTATCCGCATAACAAATGCATAACGGATACCTACAAGGATATGGGTACAGGTACGAAACATATATTTATCCAGCGAGTAGGATATAAAGGAGCTACTACCCGTACCCTACCTGCCTTGTTGACATCCCTAGACCCGACCCGTCTTGGTTGTTAGCCTGGCTCGACTCGACCCGACCCGTCTATATCGTTAGCCTGACTCGGTCATTGACCAAATCCGGCCTATCTCGATCATTGGTCCGACCTTGTTTGTCTCGACTGTCGAACCAGCCCAACCCCTTCTTAACTATTGGATCGGTTCAACTTGTCTTTGGTCTGGCACGTCTTCACTATGGAGATGGGTGAGCCAAGCTTGATTGTCTAGATAGAAAAACTTAAGTCAAAAGTTTAATAAAATAATATATTTTTCTTGTTTAAGAAGAAAATATGTTTAATCCTACTCCACTTTGATTTTGTTGGGTTTTTGATCTTGTGGGTTTTTTTAATAGAGTTTTTTTTGTCCCGTGTACATTTTTGGCCTCGGTCCACGTGGATCTTGGTCAAATATTCTGGGTTGCACCAAATTAACACGTCTACCCGTTACACATACATACGCAAGCATTTATTACAACTTTCCATCACTTTTGTATGGCGTTAAAATTATAGGGAGAAATGATCACGTGTCCCAATTTTGGTGGCATAATTAAGACTGTAATACACACCAAATTATTCAACTCTGCTGATGCTTTCTAAGATTCAGAACAATTTTTCTCTGATTTTGCAAGTTTACAAAAACGTAATGGAGACCAATTACAACATAAGCTCTAGTAGTGTGCATCCAAAATCGGAAAGCTTGGAACCTCCAACCTGGTTTTTACGGCGAAAGCTTCTTGATTTTACAGAGGAACTACATTGCTTTTAGCCACTACTTGTAGACAACAAATTTACTGTGTAAATAAACTGATTCACTTATTTTGTGTTATTCATTCAATCAACGAATACAGTTTATACACTCACATATTTTTTATTGTTTTACTCAAAACATACAAAAACGACTAACACATTAATTACTAATAAGACTCTAATGGTTAATGCATTGACTACTCATAAGATTTCAACTGCTAAGGCTCCAACGTTTAATACATTTAAGTTTATTTCAAACCCAACATTATCGGACAAAGTGTTCATGCCATGTCCAGAACAATTTTGTCATGGAAACTTATAATTATGAAAACAAGAAAAAGTGCTTTCACTGTTTGACAAAACACACAAAAATTTAATAGCTTACACCCAAACTTGCCAGCACTAAACAGTATATTTACATATTTGAAGTGTGTGAAAGGCACTGATGGCATAGCACATTATCAGCGAGGAACAATGGTGGGAATGACACCACTGACAAGATTACTTCCTGACACATACGCGTACTTGTGTTGATCCTCTCTTGCTGCATTAGATCCTAAAGATGATGAGGTTGCCATTTCACCTGAGTTATCTATGGCAACATCTGGGAAACTGGCTTCATCACTTTGTGATAGCATTGCAGCAATATCTTCTAGTTCCCTCACCACGTCTAGAATTGATGGCCTCTCCTCTGGTTTATCTTCGCAACATCTGAGGGCCAGAGTTAAAAACTTGTCCAAGCAATCAGAGGGATATAACCCCATTCTTCTCTCTATGACGGAATATATCATGCCAGATCGACAAGCCGCATTAACCTGACACCAAATTATGTACCATTAATGATATTGGTAAGTTTATCTAGTACTTCTTTTTACATGGATTGGAAATAAATCAGATATATCAGAATTCATGTGACATTTTTCTACACAATGTACTACCACAAAAGTCAATTTTGAGTTTAATTCGTATGCATTATCAATATACAAATATTTATACTGTCAATCAATCCAGAATCATTGTTGGTATGACTTCTGTGAAATTTATTGCAAAAAGAAAAATCTCATCATACGTATCCATGTGTAATTAGATATCAGTATATAAATCTGTTCTTCTGCCAATGCATACATGGTTTACTTCAACTTTTCATGATAAGTTTTATGCAATAGTTTTAGTGATTAGGTGATCACATATGACAGACAGAAAAAGTAATAGAAAGAGTACCTCGGTAACAATGTGTTTCCCACGTGAGATTGGCTGCATCCCTGTCAAAAGCTCCAGAAACACAACTCCTAGGCTATAGATATCACTTTTGTCAGTAAACATATGAGTCGATACATATTCTGGGTCAAGGTAACCCTGCAGGCAAATTACAACGTAATAGTCATATTTCAGATAGTATTGATATTCAGTGTCAGGTAAGAAAGGACAGAAATTGCAGCAGCCCAAAAGTATACGATTTAATGATAAGACAAGTTTTAACTACGCTACATCTAAAATTAAATGGTAAGTGGAATTTGACTAGTATGGAGTGGCTTGTACATGAGACTATTAAATAGAAGAGAAGGATATGCCAAGCCATGGAACTCTTATAATTAAATACTCAAAATTGAATTGTATCAATTGAAATATTTATTTAAATCAGAAATTTCTCAATGTAACTTCAGGTCTTCAATATTGAAACTGAAATCATTCCAAATTTTCTTTGACAAACTTACTGGTGTTCCTTTCACAACAGTTGAAATGTATTTAGTGCCAGATCCTTCTGATGCAAGCCGTGAAAGTCCAAAATCAGCTACTTTAGCTGTAAATTTGGAGTCTAGAAGTATGTTGCTGGCTTTAATATCTCGGTGGAATATAGGAGGGTTAGCCTCTGTATGAAGATATAGTACGCCTTTGGCTGCATCCAATGCAGTTTTCAACCTCATACCAAAATCTTGTCTTTCATTGGCTTTTTCACTTTTACCTGCCACAGTTTAGTATATTAACTTTGAATTATATCTTATTAGCATTACTGAAAACAGCACCAATTCAAAATCATGGAGCTGCATTATTATACTATCCTTTGTCCTTCCTTTATGACATGTTCACTTCTATCCTTTTGTTTTCTACTTATAAAGATAGAATGACAATAAAATTATGAACTTCAGCATTGACTTATCATGATTTCCTTTGTTCAACATGGCTTCGCCAAATATTAGGAGCAAAAGATAAGTATTTTAAAAAGCATATACATTTTATTTCTAGCTGTATTGAAATATTTATTTTTCCTCAATCAACTGTAGACACGTAACAGCCCTATAAAAGATCTCATCAGTTGTGTCAATACAACAGAGGTCAGATTAGAAAAGCTTTTAAACTTATTATACAAACCCTAACATTTACTAAGAAGATATTAAAATTGCTTTAGCATATATAGTTTCCATGCAGATTAAAACTGGTGAGCAGAAAACATAAAGAAAAAGAGATAATATGCACTAACAAAACAAGGTGGTACATATTTATTTTTACTTCCAAATACAGAAAATTCCAACAATTTCATACCAGAAATCCAGTCCCTTAGGGTGCCATTGGGCATGAATTCATAAACCAGCATCTGAACCACCAGAAAGAATATATGAGAACAATAATATTATTACTAATTCTAAACAGTTAGTGATGACTTCATCTCACCTGTGAGCTTAACAGAACAGACACACCAAACCAAACCAGATAAACATAAAGAACAAGCATGCGAAATGGTCTAAACAGACTAAAGGAGACAAACGGGACGCTAATAAAATAACTGCCTCAGTAGTTAGAGGAATGCATATTATGCTATGGCATTTGTGCACGGCGATTTCTTTCTCACATTTGAATTCTTCAACAACACTTAAATCAAAGATGATGCAGACAACAAAGGTGCAGTTACTAGCTATATGATATATACCTGCTCCTCTTCTTCATTACAGTATCCAATCAGTGAGACAAGATTTCGGTGGTGTAACCTTGATAAAAGTTCAATCTCAGTCAAAAACTCCTTTTGGCCTTGTAAGGAATCTTCTGCTGCTCGTTTAATGGCCACAAGTGTTTCCCCTGACAAAATGCCTTTATGGACATCCCCATAACCTCCTTTGCCAATTATACTTGAGCTGCTAAAATTGTTCGTAGCAATAGCCAGTTCTATGAAAGTAAATTCTTTCACACTGTCTATTTTAATGTGTACACTAGGGGCTGCAAAAAGAAATAGGCATGGAATCCCATTCTTCAAGGAAATCAAAATGACGCTAGCAGAAAGACTTACAATACTTACACTTAAGTTTCCTTGAACTCCTATTCAGATATTTTGCACGTCTTCTAAAAAGCAGGAAAATGATTAGAGCAGATGTTGCTATACTAGCAACAGCTGATATTATAGCAGCAACCAATATGAGTGAATTAGATCTACCCCTCTTTGAATCAGTAGCTATAAAAGGAAAGTTAAATTAGAGAAACTCGGCAAAGGCAAATCAATTCTAATAACAGATTAACTAAAAGGAGAGATCTGTAACCAAAGTACAAAGAGGGACGCATATGGTTTGGTAGCTTGTCTTTGTGTGTGCTCCAAACGTCACAAACATAAGGTATATACCATTAGAACCAATTGGCAGTGATACTTAAAATATATAAAATTTATAGCAACATCTTTGTTACAATGCTTTATAGAGAATTTATAGCGAAATCTTCCAGTATTATGCATGTTAAAATGCCAATAACTTCTACAAGTAGCAAAAGAAATTTGTTCCATAAAAATCATAAAAAAAATATTTGATGGATTGCAATGGTAATAGTGTAATCAACACATGGCATAAATTTGCTACGCATATAAGATTCAATAATAAAATGTTGAGATTACGAAACTTACTAGCTGTATAAGGTCCAACAAGAGTGAAGCTCAGGAGTTCATATGGTCCAAAGAAATGATTGGGAGGAAATCGCCATGATGTAAATGTGGTTTTAATACGATCGACCTCACTTTCGTTGAACATATTTAAGTGGGAATCATATGAAGGGAATAGTTTTAAATACATGGTTATACGGTTTCCATCTTCCCAAGCAGATATTGATAACTGATAGTGTTCTAAGCTTAAGGAATCAGTTACATATATTACAAACATTGCAAAATAGGGAGCAAAGTAAGAAAAACTTGGACTTTTCAGCCTGTATCCAATTATCAGAGGAGCTGCACAATAGCAAGGAATTGGGAAAGAGGGTACATATAATTCATATGAATTATCTGCTTGGCAATCTTGAATTAGACACACACTTGATGCATTATTTGGGTCTTTGACTACTTCATGTTCTTCATCTCCTCCAGGTCCACAATATTGACCAATATTTTCTATGTTAGAATTGTCGCAGACTGTATTGCCATAAAGCCTTCAAGGAAAAAAGAAAGAACTGACACGAGATATTTGGAAAACACATATCCGAGTAACACGGGGACACTAGGAAATGGCAACTTCAAAAGGACAGAAACAGATATAATATAACATCTAAACTGAATTATAACTAACGCGAGACTAAAACTATTCAAAGTGTCCATGTAGCATCTGGCATTGCTACAACAAGACAAGGCATATCATATAGAAGTACTTGTGCTTCTTATTATAATTTATGAACACCAAACAAAACATCATTTCAATTTCTTTCTTATTAAATGTATAGTGGCTATAAATAATTTTGACAATTATTTTCATACTTAAAGTGAAACACTTGAACTAAAAATTAAGCATAAATGTATGAGATATTTTGAACACGATATGAACAACAAAGACTGAGCAAACCTCAAGGTAACATTTGCTGGGGGGTTCAGATTTCCCAAAACGTTGACTAGTGAGTTATTTTCGAGATTGCTGCACACATATAAGAAGAAGAAAATGAATTTACTTTGAAAATGACATAATATAACATACACTCCATCAATAGTAAATTCTTTAGCAAAGTTATTTAACTTGATGAAAAAAATTAATATTCCTTTAGATTATAGCAGTAATCTGGATTCAGAAGTTACATTTTAAGTTTGTCTTCAGTATTGAAGGCCCTGTCCTGCCATATGCTAGCAGGGATTGATCCATTTAGCAAATTGTTCTCAAGTGACCTGTGTTTAACAATGAAACAAAAACATCAACCCAATGTGCAAAGACTTTCACTTGGACGGAAGTCTCACTAAATCCAAGAAGTGATGCCAACGATGGCTTCTTCAATAGAAAGTTTTATTTAAGATATTTCAAGATATTGATATGAAATAATTGAATGAATATAACGAGAAAAACAGATTGACAGGTATATATCTTCTCACAGTTTTTGAAGATTGGGGTATATGAAGCTTAGAGGAATTGGTCCTTCGAGAAGATTATTGGATAGATCACTGCAATAGTAAGAAAATTACTGCATCAAACTCAAATATGTCATCGCTAACTGACTAGGATTCAGCAAAATTAACATTGTGATGAAAGGAAACCAACATAGATACAAAATATACAAACAAAACTTGAGTATTTATATACATAGTTGTCATATTGTCTGCAAGTTTGTTTGATGGTATAGTTCCAGTAAACTGATTCCTGCTAAGGTCTCTAAAACATGAACCAATCACATTAGTTGGTAACTAAAACATGAGTAGTAGTAGATGATTTCTTTCTCATTAAATACTATAGAGAGAACAAATCCACAAGTGATATTTTAACTTACAAATAGCTAAGGTTGGTTATTGAACTGAAATCAGGAATAGTTCCTTGCAGATTGCAGTTTCTCAGACTTCTGTTCAGTCAGACAGAAAAAAAAAAAAAACTTAAATAAAAAAAATAATCACAAGTATGTTGAATTAACAGTTGAAAATAAAAACTTAAGTACTTTGTTGATAACTAAAAAAGGGTCAGTAAGTATCTGTAACATGCTATATTAAATTTAAAACAAAAAGAAGTGTCTATCCTAAAAGTACTTACAATTTCACTAGACCGGAGAAGTTTCCATAGGTAAAAGGAATTTCATTCCCATTGAAATTATTGTTATCAAGTTGGCTGCATCGAAAAAAAAGTCAATACCAAAATCATAATTGTTGGTAAAATCCCTTTTCTAGCCAATTTTTAGTACACGTGAAAGCATTCAAAGTGCTGTCCTACAGTCACATCAATGTTTAATATATAGATAATTACATTATTGTAGATTTTGATATCCTTCTCTACTTCTGGACGCTTTATTTTTGGTAAGACACTTGTTTTAAGGAAATTTATGTTTCATTGAGATTGATTATATATTTAGTAAGGATGTATCCAGGATTGTTTTTTTATCTCCGTTATACAAAACTATTGATGTGAGATCTCCACAAAATAAATAAATAAATAAATATATATATATATATATATATATATATATATATATATATATATATTTGGAGTATGTATCTACGAATTTTGATACCAATAAATCATAAACAAATTTATAAAAGAGATTAAGACATTATCTTTAGATAATAGGTGTGTGAGTCTTCTCCCTATATATTACTCAATTCGATTCCTAACAAGATTATAGTTAAACATCAAATACTCACTAGTCCATAAAATTACCAACTGACGTCCAAGATGTGCTATTATACACTTAAAGTCCTTCGTAGAATACGTAAAAGACTACAAACTTTTGAATTTGCAGCTGAATACTAGAAGTAAGAACCACCTTTGCAAACTAAAAGTATTTCAACTGTTCATAGGTAGAGATATCAAAAAAATCCGTACTCGCGGATATTTGTAGATAAAACCCGTAACGAGTAAATAATGAATATTGTAAATGGATACCCGCTGGTAATGGCGGGTACGGGTATAATATCCGCATGTTAACGGGGTGGATACGGATATTATAGTATCCATACCCATAAATATTCGTACCCGTTATACTCTAGTTTAAATTAAAAA
>Ga0214542_1003711_pt1 | contig 30804 bp, 22 predicted proteins | sample CNSS1metaG_FD_160096 | JGI IMG/M metagenome (GOLD analysis project Ga0214542, IMG submission 160096) | Root nodule microbial communities from cowpea collected in UCLA plant growth center, Los Angeles, California, USA - CNSS1 | ecosystem: Host-associated > Plants > Roots > Nodule | place: USA...
AGTTAAAAAATGAGGACGAATTTCATGCGTTTCAGAACGTGAGGGACTTAAATAGCGCATCTTTTGAATGAGGGACGAAAACCAAAAATGGTCGATACTTGAGGGACCAAAAACATAATTAACCCTTAAATTAATTAGTACTGTTTACCAAACGAATTTACTGTGTTCATTTGACTTCATCTGTTATATTTATGTGCACCCTCAAGTCATTTTCACTGTAACGACATTTAGATTCCTCTCTTCAGCTTTCTTTTTCTTTCAACAATGAAATTTTGAATTTTTCGACGAGAACAGCTGAATTTTATATTTACTTTTATGATTTTTAGCATGTACCAGATTTTAAAATCCCATCAGTAAAAGTATTAACCGGAATTTGAAAGACAGAGAAAAAAATATTCAATGTTTCTATTTTTTTTTCATCTTCAAATAGTTTTTCAAGAATGTTAATATCAAACATATAACTTTTACAAGATGCAATATCAACATTTGAAATTTATTTATTTTCTAAAATTGAAATTTTATTTTTTAAAATTTCTTCTTCTTCAAGAGACTTCTCAAATTTATTTTGTAAATCTTTAAAATCATATTTTAATTGTTTATGAGCAACATCTAATTTCTAGATTCATAAAATAATTGTTGAAATGCATCGTACACTTCATAATAATAATAATTTATGTTGCTAGATACACTTACTTGACTTCTAGAAAATTCACGGCTGGCTATTAGACAAAATGTGTTTGTTCATCTAACTCACTTGACTTTGAGGAGCTTGAGTTATCTTCCTACGAAGCAATATAGACTTTTTTCTTTTTGTAGAATTTCCTTCATTTCTTTTTTCTTCACTTCTTTCAGTGTTTGGGCAATCCACCTTTACATGACCTGTTTCTCTACAACCATAGCATTTGAAGTTCGAACAAGATCCTTGATTCTCCTTCTTGCCACTTCTAAATTGTCCTTTTCCTTTGGTTTTGATAAATTTGGTAAACTTCTTTATTAGGAGACTCACAATCTCATCTTTAGAGTCATTACTTCTTTGAAGCTTTTATTTTTTACTATCTCAGTTTTGAAGGCTATGATCTTTTTCCTTCCTTGGTCTTCTTCATTTAGAAGCCCAATTTAAAGTTCATGCTCAAGTTCTATGATTCCATGATGGTCGTGACCTTTGGTTGCCATGTCATGTTTAAAGATTTCAAAGTTTTAATATTTAATTCATCAGTGTCAAAACTTTTACCTAAGCTAGAAGATGATTGACGATGTATGTGAAACGCTTTTGCACGTCGTAGATGGTTTTTCCTTGTTGCATTTGCAACACCTCGTACTCTTGGATTAACAACCTGATAAGCTTTACATAATTTGTTCCTTCTAGGTTACTCTCAATATTTCCCACATTTCCTGAGCTCTAGTGCAAACAAATATCTTATAAAACTCATCAAGGGTTAAAGTAGATGAAATGATTTTTTTCTGAAAGGGACCTAATTGAGACATCTTTTCAAAAGTTGGGAATCAATTGACACATTTTTAAAAGCGGGTACCAAACTGACACGTCCGAACAAAAGTGGATACTATTCGACTAATTAAACCAATATGTTTCTAGTCTATGAACTTTGATGCAAAATTAGAATTCGTTACTGTCTGGAACTTTGATATATTTTAGTCCTCAAACTTTAAATGAATGGATATAGTACTTTTAACCCAATTAAGTTAATTTTTTTGTGTCAAACGCGTTTTTCAACAGATATTGAAATAAGAACGTGTTAGACGTTGTAAACAACAAATATAAATTTACCTACATAGAAAAAAAAATTGGAAGAGGGGGAGGGGGGCCATGGCCCCCCTATAGAGACACTAAGGTCTGTCCCTAAGTGACACACGACTCTAACACTAACACATGACACTGACAATGACATATGACATACATGACACAACAAGGGTATTGACATGTGACAAAAAAAATAAAAAAAATATATAATAAAACAAAAAAATTACAAATTGGTATGTGATATTTACAAAAATAGATTAACGTGGTTTATACAAATATAAAAGAAAATATTATCTGGAATCGATTTAATAAGAAGAAAATATAAAGCAAATTGAATAGATACAACAAATATAAAATCAACTTAGTAATTAAATCTTAAAATCCAGTGAGAAGGGAAGATTAATTAGCATTAAATTGATATCAGAGAAGAAATTCATTTCATTTCATAGTGATTTTGTTATTTACGTCCTGTTTACTAATTATAATCCTATCTTAATTTTTTTTATTCCTTTTATATCCCTAATCTCTTTTCCTTCCCATACCCATTACTATTATTACATTGGTCCTTCCGAGAGGGTCCAACTCTAAAATATTTGACTAGTCTAAAAGAAATTATAAAGTCCCACAAAAATAACGAAAACAAATTGGTCCAAGTGAAAACATATTTAATATATCATTTTAATTTGGTTTAATTATGCATTTGGTTCTCATTTTGGAGTCAAAATTTCAAAATGGTACCCAACTTTTTAAAAGTCTCAAATTGGTTCCATTTTTTGTTAAAACGTCTCACGTTTGTCCTTTCCGTTAAGTCAAGGTTGACGTTGTTAGAGAGAGTGCCATGTGTCAGTTCCTCGTTTTTTTGAATTTTTTTTATATTTTTTTTGAATTTTTTTTATTTTTTATTTTTTAAAAATCAAAAAATTGCAACGTGTCAAGCTGTCATCGTTCCACGTGGCAGTGACAGAGTGACATGGCAATGACAGTGACACATGTTAGTATTATGTCAGGTGTCATTTCCTTAGTCTCAATTTGGTCCCTTTATTTTAATTTGTCTCAATTTAGTCCAAATTTTTGTAAAAATTAGCAATTTTGTCCCTCTCCAAATTGAAATCAAATTTAATTTTATATAAATGTTATACAAATATTTTTATTAAATTTGATATTTTTATTCAAATTGATATTGTTATTATATATTTTTAACATAGCTAAGTTTATTTACAATTATGTTTCACATTCAACTTTACTTAAAATTATTTTCAAATTTTAAATTTATATGTGTTTTATTGTTACATGAACTAGTTAATTTATGAATTTTTTTCTATTAACAACTTTTAAACCATTTTAAATAAAGTTCAATGTAAAATATTAATTAAATGAACTTAATTTGGTTAAAAATATTTACTTGAAATATCAATTTTGATGGAAATATTTGTGTACATTTATATAGAAATTAAATTTGATTTCAATTTGGAGAGGGACAAAATTGCTAATTTTTATAAAAAATGGAACTAAATTAAGACAAATTAAAATAAAGGGACCAAATTGAGACTAAGGAAATGACACCTGGTATAATACTGACACGTGTCACTGTCACTGCCACGTCACTCTGCCACTGCCACGTGGCACGATGACAGCTTGACACGTGGCAATTTTTTTTTGATTTTTTTAAAAAAATTCAAAAAAAAAATAAAAATAAAAAAAATAAAAAAAATTCAAAAAATCGAGGAACTGACACGTGGCACTCCCTCTAACGCCGTCAACCTTGACTTAACGAAAAGGGCAAACGTGAGACGTTTTAACAAAAAAATGGACCATTTTGAGACTTTTAAAAATTTGGGTACCATTTTGAGATTTTGACTCCAAAATGGGGACCAAAGGCATAATTAAACCTTTTAATTTTTTAGAATACTACTAAAAGAACCGAAAATGTGCCATTTCTTTTTTATTTGAAAATATAAACTTAATACTATTGACATATGTTAGGATCAAACGTTTATCACTAGACAAAAAACTATAACTAATAGTTAGGGTGCAACTCTTTTTACTTAAGAGTATAACAACCCAAGCGTCATGATTTGATTATGACTCGACCCACTTGACCTCCGCCACGGGACAATTGATGGTATCAAGATCTATGGTTCGATAGGATTTTTTCTTAGTATGCTCTGTGGTTGCAGCGTAGTCTGATCTTCCACATCAGAAACGATTAATTCCTTGTTGTTGGAGAATCATCTTTGGTTATTGAAGTTGCAATGAGAAATTTGATGGAAGGATCATTGTTAGTGTTGTGTTGACGCGGTGAATGTGCAACTGAGTTCGTGGAGGTGCAATGACTGTGAGTCGTGATGGATTTGCAGTGAAGTTCGTGTGTGGCAAGATGCTCTTAGATTTGCGAAGGACGTCGTAGTTGGTGCTCGCATGGCCCGATGAGTGATGTACAATGGAGATCTGATCTGTGTGAGTCACAGTTTGTAGCATGTGCATGGAGGAAGTGCTCTACGGTTTATAGATTTGCTTCGGCAAAAGTCAATGGAGGTGCTATGCCGACAAGTGTTACGTCTCCAGCGAAGGAGTCAAATGACACAGTGGCTGCGAAGTGTAGATGTTCGATTTGTGGCTTTTCATAATGTTCTGTGATTTTGTATCGTGGATTGCGACATGGTTCCAACGAAGGGTGTATGGTGTTTATGCGCAAAATTAGCTAATATTTATGGAAGGTGTGTGGTGATTATACACGGGCATTGGTTAGCATTGATGCATGGTGCATGAAAATTCTTAGGATGACTTAATTCGAAGTGGAAATTCTTGGAATGGTTTGATTCGAAGTGGAAATTCTTGGAATTGTTTGATTCCAAGTGGAAATTCTTGGGATGGTTTAATTCCAAGTGGAAATTCTTGGGATGGTTGGATTCCAAGTGGACATTCTTCAAATGATTTGATTCCAAGTGAAAATTCTTCGAATGATTTAATTTCAAGTGAAAAATCTTTGGATGATTTGATTTCGAGTGGAAATTCTTAGGATAGTTTAATTCCAAGTGAAAATTCTTGGGATAGTTTGATTCCAAATGAAAATTTTTGGGACAGTTTGATTCCAAGTGGAAATTATCGGGACGACTTGAGTATGGACAATGAAGATTTGTTTATTTTAATCAGGATGAAGAAGGTTGGGATGATGAAAATAACATGTCTTGAGAAGTCCCACATTGCCTAAGATAACCAAGGGGGTGGGTATCAGTGACTATATAATGAACTCTAAGTCCATGATGTTTCTTATTTTGAGCTAGTGTTTGACTTTTCTTATTTTCTTGTAATAGATTGTTGTGAGGTGTAACAAAATTCTTGTTCTGGAGGGTATGAGTGTACTTAGAGTCAAAAGAGTTGAGAATATTTTATGTGTTATACGTAATTATTCTATGATGGTTGTGGTTTTTCTCCAAATTTGATGGTTTTCATCTTATGTTTTTTATTTTATCTATTTCTTATTAATAGGATGATTATCGAAAATTTTTCCAAAGAATGTTGAAATTTAGACTCAAGTATTATGATATATATTTCATTTACTTTTGTACGGAATTTAAATATTAAGAACTTTTTAAATTTTATTTTAACTTTTGTTTATTGTGACATATTTTATTTCAGTAATCAAATATAATATACATTTGTTTACCCCTTTTCCTTTGAAAACATACACACAAAAAAAGGATGAATGTTGTAGGTGATTAAGAAAGATATCATTTTCCTATCTCGATGTGTCATTGTTCTTGTATAAATGAATGTGCTCTTAATTTTATACATAGATGGTGCAAAAGTAGTAAATATTTTATCTTAATTTTATACACAAATGATCCAAAAGTATTAAATATTTTATCTACATATTTTATTTATTGTGCTTTTATTGAATTTTTACTTTTTGGGAGGCTTAATAAGACATAATGATGACGCAATAACATCCTAATCTTATGAAGCTAAATCACCGATTATGACTTTTAATATTCTGACGAGGGTTTTGCAGAAAATTTCATGATTTGATCGATTTGGGACTATATGTACAGATATGAATCTTCACAGAGAAGGTTTTAAAGAGTTAATATTTTTTATTGATTTTTTTATTATTTTTTAACATTAAAAATATACTGTATTAATATTTTAAATAATTTTTTAATATATTTTAAAACATTAAAATTAATGATAATCGATATATTATAAAAATTAAATAAAAAAACCGAACAAAAATCTAAATTCGACTTCGAGCCTTGAGTACCATGATGTGTTGATATTTCCAATAAACTTGCAGTGTACAGAGACAATTTCAGTGTAGAAATTTGAAAATTTCTTTTAATAGCAATTCGTAAATATTCTTCCAGCTTCCTATTTAAAACTACAGTATGCATCTCTCCCTTTTTTTAACTGATACTGTATGAGTCTTTTGACCTAATACAGCAGGGACAGAAGCAAGTTCAAGTTCCAAAACATCGTTGTGATTTATGTTCCCCACAACAAGATACTATTCAGAACAAGCAATATGAATTTAATCATGATATTATGTTCAATTTTGTATTTCCATTATTCTTATTTATTATTTTTATCAAGATTCAAATGTAGGATATGACCAAAATAATGCAAATCCTAATAAACTACAATATATAGACATCTTAGTACATTTATTCACTGTGTTTTTAGAAGACTAGCCTTTTGGAAGAATTCTTTGAAGTGGTTTGATAAAAATTTTGAAATGTTAAAACCTTGATAGGAACACCATGCAATATTAAAATTGGAGTGAAATGCACCACTATGAGTAAGAAGAAACCTTAGTACACCATGCAATATTGATTAAATAATGCCGTCCAATTGATTAGAAGAAGAAAACTAATCCAAATTGTCCTGACTTTCTCTATTCTTACTATCTAGTCTATGACAGCAATTATGTTAAATGTTATGTTAATCGTTAAAATGAAAAAAACAAAATACTATATTTTCTCCGATAATTATTTAAGTATACATTTAAAGTAAAAGCCTATATTTTATTGTATTTTCATCGATATATAGAATATAAGATTTAATTGTAAGTTTAAGTTTTATATTGGTTAAGAACGAAAAAGTTGAGTACTATATAAAAAATAAAACTTGGATTGAGAGTAACATCAATTAGGGATGATAAATAGACCTTTTCTTCTGGATATTTTTCAAATCTGTCTCTATTTTTACATTGACAGGATGTGAATACATGTATGAGTAATATCCAATTTTTTAAATTGGATACGAGGACAAAAAAGAAATATATATATATATATATATATATATATATATATATATATATAATTTCTCTTAGGATTTAGTTTGATAACCATTTGTTTTTCTTTTGCTACACACTTTTTTCTCATTTTCTTCTAATGTTTGGTCTATTTTATATCTATAAAATTCACTCACATTTTCAAGATACTTTCTTTCTTATATTAATTTTCTTTATTATTTATTTTTATTTTATTTATAAAACGTTTTGTTTTACTAAAACAATTTTTCATTAGTTTTCAATGTTTTAACTAGTTCAATATCTAAAGTTTTCTGGATCTCTAAGATACTTTCTACCTTAATTAAATATACATTTTATTTTTTTGTTTGTACAATTTTGTTCTATAGTGTATTAAATTGTTTATGAAATACATATTTGATCATTTTTACTTTTGTAATATTTTTATTTATTGATTCTTTATCATGCAGAATGTTGTAATGATTATATTTATATAATTAATTTTATTTTATAGTCCATTATCATAAATGAAATTTTACAATCAAAATTGTATAAAACCTTTTATTTATTATAATATATTAATTTAATGTCATTATCATAAATTTTAAAAGATAAAAGATTTATATCTAAATTTGAATTATTATTATTCTTACTTTCATGTGATTGTATTTAAGTAGTGTATTATAATATTTATTAATGTATAAAAAAATATATTTTATTATAATTTAGAGAAAGGAACGGACATTTAAAATATTTTTAAATTTGAATATTTATTTTATTTTTATAAATTTTAAAAATATCTTTTAATTTTATTAACTTTATTTCATTAAATTTTCAAAAGTCATGGATGTTTTTGTTGTTATCAAGTTTTATTTATGAGTAATTACGTAATATTTTATAAATTTTCATTTTTATTCAATTGTTATTTAGTTTTTTAATATAAAATTTATATAATTATCATTTATTTTTAAATATTTGATATTGAATATGTTCATTTAATATTGAATATTTGATAATATTTTTTTAAAGAATTTTTATATAGAAGTTAATTAATTGAAACAATCAAAATGCATGTATACACACTAATTGATATCATTTGTTGAGATACTGTCAATGACTTTGATGCCATTAATCGATTGATGTGTATTGATTATATCATTATGTCTTGTAGAACAAATCTTTAATAATATAGATCAATATCAGAAGTAATTATATCAAACCAATATTATTGAAGTAATCAGTATCAGATCACAGTAACATATATATCAGATCAGATCAGAGCAAACATGGTAACATAGTACATGTCATGTTTTCTCCAATACTTTCTTGTGTTTCTAGTGTGCATACACTTATGTTGTTTCATTATTTTTATACATTCTCCTCCTTTCTTGTGGGTTATCCTCTTACCGTTACGTCTTCACTAATTTTTACTTAATTTTTCCCCTTATCATGTTTCATTTTTTGTCTTCATGTTTCATATGCATTTCTCCCCTTTTTTCAATATGCAAAAAATTGAGACTTGGGAATAAGAGATGAGAAACATATTTAGAAGGAAGAGAGTTCACGTTGATAAATATTAATTTCCAAAGGATGAATATAGACACAAAATAAAACGAATTTAAAACTGTGAAGGAGGAAACACCGATAGTTCTCTTAAAATACTGTAAAAATATTAGAAGCCACAAAATAACATAACATATCAAAACTTTTAGAAAGTACAAAAGTTTCTTGATGATGTTGTTATGAGGATCTAGCCTCTCACTCCAAAGTGCATCAAAATCATACAACTTCCTAAAAGTTTTCGACAAAAAGTAATTATCTGAAACCAAGTTACTTTTCTGGCTCAGTTTTTGAATACCGGAAGCACACTCGTGTTTCATATAATTCTAAATTCATCACCAATAACATTGGTTACCCAAATTCATGACGAGGAACAAACATCTTCTGATGAGTTTTTTGTAATCATGCTACTTGATTTTAACTCAACTTTATTGAACTGATTAAACAAAGTGAAGGTTCATTTCACTAATTTGGTCTTATCTTGCCAACAATGAGAGATTCCAAACTTTTGGCATATAAAAGTTTATATGTTAATGTTGTCATAAGTTCACTTTTTGTTTAATAGCTAGAAAGTTTGCAAGTGGATATGAAGCCACAAATGATGGGGTAAAAGAGTGTAGCTTTTTGTCTCACAAGAATCTTGTTCAATTAAAATGTTGAGTATTGAACATGGGTTACTTCAAAAATTGTCTTTTAATGCATGCATGGATAGGACCTTCAACATCCTAATCCATATTCTTTTATGACCAAATCCACTAATTTCAACATTTTAGAAGACCTTGGACCATTCATTATTATTATGTGTGTACTTACCTGAATAAAGTTCATGTTTGCTTAAACTTAATGAAGCATATAATTTTCCCCATGTTATTATCTTTTCTTTGTATCAAACAGATTGCAATATCAGATTATTTTATTGCCACCCTTAAAGTAAGACAAATACTGTGAACATATTTATGAAGCTTGACACAGAATTAGAATACTGGATCCCACCATGTTGATTATATTCTATTTCCGGTCCCAATGTTAACTTTAATTATTCAAATTCAGATTAATGGTTCTTGGCCAGAGTGCACCACATTCTGGTTATCATTTCACACTCTACTATGTATGAGTATATAGGTATAAATAACTTGAAAAAAACTTGACAAATTCCAAGTATTATGTCATTACATAATTGGTCTACTTGCATTGAAGTGAAAACCTAAAAAATGTACAACTTCTCTACTTTCAAATGTTTGAAAACCCCTTTTTTCAGTTACACATTCCGATGTAAAAAAACAGAAGGGGAAGGAAATGGTGAATAAAATAGTCATGTATTTTCGATGTAGTCTTAAATTTATTTTCTGAATGATTTTCGAACATGAACAAATCAACATATGTATACCATGTGGGAAATTGAGATAAAAAGAAAAGAAGAAGCAAATAATGGAGTGATTGATTTGAAAAGAAAGATGAGCATGGGCAAAACATGGGTTGAGAAGGTTGTATTTGGCTTTATTCCTACCATAGCAATACCATAGTCCAATTGCAGAAAAGTCCAAGAAACAGAACATGCATGAACACAAGGTGAAGAGACATAATAAGACCAACTTGATTCTGCTATTTGGTCTCTTCTTCTTGGACCTAATCATCTCAATAATCAAATTTCTTCACCCCCCTTAATTGACAGCCTGTTTTCACATTACTGCCTTACAACTATATGCCTCTAAGTTTCAATTTCTGAATCATTGCTCCATCAACAAACCCCACTTCTCACAGTTCCTTCCACCCTTTTTTCACTCTCACAATGGTATCATAACTTTTAATCTTGTTGGAAATACAACTATGAGTTTAAATCCGTCGTTGAGTAGAAATGAGAAAATTAAGTATTATTGTTCCGATACATTTAATAAATCACACGTCGCGTAGAAGTCGAGATCAAACGTAGTTTAAATATTCATTCTTCCCTTCACCATCTGAGACATCTTTTAAGGACAAAACCGTGACAGAATTCCACGCTTCAAAACGGACAATACCTTGAAAACACGGTGGTTCATCCTAACAATGTTGCTGGACGGACTTGGATCGGTTCGGGTCGAAACACATATAAACAACAACACTCGTGAATTGAATATTTTAAAGTTTTGGATTGAAGACGGTGTTAATTGTTATATTTTAAAATTTTGAATTGAAGACGGTGTTAATTGTTGTATTTATTAAATTCAAGTTTAATCGACGTACTGTCTACTGATGATCTCCTCCTGAAAAGTTACATCAAATTTAATTTGAAGTTTGAATCAAGATTTTATTATTATCTTGGAATCAAATTATACAAATGCAAACAAATTACGCAACTTTGTTTGTGTATATATAGAATGGTGAAGTGGTGATGGAAGATTGAAATTCGTGGATGATTATGACATGATTTTAGCTTCCAAGTCATTTCATGCCTCTAACAAAGAACATTCCTCAAGTTCAAATGTGAACACATTGAAATTCATCTCAATTAATTCCAAACAAAAATGGTTATATACTTATGTGAATGGAGCCACACGCAACTAGCTTATGATGGAACGGTTTTTCCTTGCACGTTCAACATTTTTTAGTATGCTTAAAACGCAACTTTTAGAAATAGATTATCACAAAAATCACGATTTACTCAAATCAATTCGGATTACGTGATGTACTATTATTTTAACCCGTTATTTTGGGAACATAGAAAATGATTTGACACCACCATTAGAAACAAGGTCAAAAAAAAAATAAACCTATTTATAATTGTAGAACATAGAATCATTCATATCTTATCCTTCTTTACGTGGATTGATATAAAAAGCAAGAGCAATGCAAAAACACACAAATTAAGACAAATTAGGGTTGGCTAGGGGGCCATCACTCACACACAAGGCAAATTGAAAGCACATTTTTTTTTTCTTCTCTTTCATGTGACCTAACCAATTTAAACATCAACCATAATCTTCTTATCAAGATCACCTTGCTGGATCCCAATCATGAATATATGACTCAATTTTTAATTATTATTGTAGAATATAATCTAAATCTTTCTGCAAAAAAATTATTAGATAGGAATCAAACACAAGATTTCTTTCTCAACACTATTTATTAGATTCGGTAGTTGAACTAGCTCTTTTTGGAATGATTTGAGGTAAATATTTATTGGGTTTTCCTTACGATGAGTGTTTGCATAAACCTAAGGGTTTATTTTAGTAGACTCTTACTAAAGTTCTGATTAATCATGTTTATTTTATTTGTAATTGTACTAAAAAAGTTATACTTATATCACTGTCCAAAGTGTTGTCAAAATAATTAAGTAAAATTGGTTTCAATTCGTTAATCATCAAGTTCTCATACATTCGACCCTCATGATTGAGAAAGTATATATATTTTCACTAAAACTAATTAACTAGTTTTCTGACAGATATAATAAAGTCTAGAAATACTTCACAACACATTAAATAAACTCTTGTTCACCACTAAATTAAACTGTTCTGATTAATTAACATTATATCAAACATTAGAGATAGCATGATGTCACTTGACTCATGATTTATCATATTTAACTCTTCTCATTAACTTATGTTAAATATGCCCTATATGTTTACTCGAAAAACTTAACTTAAAAGAACTTCATAATTCATTTTGATAATTAAGTGAAAGATTTAAGTGAGAAAATATATATGCTTTTTTTTAAAATCTTAGTGTGAGTCTAAGTGGTTAATTTATCAAATGAGATTAATTTTCTTTTGAAATTATTCGATAGAAACTAATTTTTAAAATATTATGGGATAGGTGAAGTAATGTGAGGAAAGACAAATTTAAGAGTGTGAAATCGTACTAGTTTAGACATAACATTAAAATTTATCTTATTTGAAGTGCTATAAGTCGATACAACTTCAATTTTGTTTTTCAATAAAATCGTTATACGTGACAAAACTTCGGTATGAAGCAATTTTTTTATTTTTTTTAAGGTAAATTCGTGTTATCTCATACGACTTCACACTTGAATTGATTTCGTGATATGATTTCACACTTACAAATTTGTCTTCCCTTCCACAACTTCACCCAATCTTAAAATATTTTAGAAATTGGTTCTCATTGCGTAAATACAAAAACAAATTGACCCTATTTAATCAATTAAATCTAAGTTTTACATCGAATAAAAATAAAAAAGTTAAATAACGAGACAAAACTTACAAATCTATTATACATTTTTTATTAGAATAATATCGATTCTTTGTATAAACTGACTTCATGTTTCATTAATCGGTGTCATATCTTTTAATGATGTGAGGTGAATGAAGGGTGAGAGCAGAGGAGGTGTAGGAAAGGAACAGGTAAGAACAGTCATTCCTTGAATGGGACCGGTTGGTGAAGATTCCACACACTCCAATGTGTTTGGTTGTGGAATAAATGTCTAATAATTGATAAGAACTCACCAACGCAAAAACACAGGAGATATCATGTGTTGGTGTTTGGTTTTTATTTTTTAATTGTTTCGGAGTTGAATAAGCATGCATGCAGCTTTATATAATATGCTTTTGTTGCTGCACGTAGTACCTCTTCCCAGTTATTAGATTCATATTTAAATAGTGGCATAGTTTTTGGACTCTTATGCCATGGTTCCGCACTTTACGCTGCTTACATCAAATAAACTTATGCAACAAACTATTGTGATGGAAAAGAGATTAGACAGTGATTCGTTGCTTGGTTCAATTTTGGAAAAAAATAAAGGTTGGGAAAAAAGATGCTTTGATTTTACCAATGACCATATACAAAATCAGAGTCAAAAACAGCCCAAAAAAGCAAAAGCTATTTGAGAACGTTCGGTCCCAATGAATTCGGAAGAGAAAACAGTTGAAGTCTTCAGTTTTCACACAAAGCATGCTTTTTCATGTTGAAAACCGTGTTCAAAGGGTGAATCCATCTCTTCGTGAAAAAATCTGCTGAGTGTGTTAGGTAATGAAAGTAGAAGAAAAATAATTAATGGAAACTTGCATTGATATTGGTTCCAGGAAATGTGAAATTCACTGTTTTAGGTGGTTGCAGTTTCCATCTTTTTTAAATTATATATAACTAGGTTCCACTTCCACAGAGGAGTTATAAAATATTCTGCAAAATATTTGTGTGTGTTAGTATTTTGCAAAATTCTAAAATATAATTTGAGTTATTAGAATATGTTGTAATAAAAAAGTTATGAAAAACAAATCTTTAGAATTTGGTTTTCAATTTATTTATTTTTTCTGTTTATTACTTTAAAAGATATTAGAAAATAAAAATGGAAAAGGAAAATTACAGGAAAGTTAAAAGTTCATATATGTCTTATATGTAGACGAAATAGTAATACTTAAAAGTAATTTTGTAAAAAATATATAAATTAAATGACAGAATTCTCATTTTTCTTTTCATAGATATAAAACATTATGGTAAAATATGGTAAGATGGGGCTTGATACTAGAGAAAAAAATTATATAAAAAATACTAATTTTTCATAATTATGAATACTCATTGTAACTAGAAAAAATAAATTATGTTAATTTAAGGAAAAAATATCACCAAAAGTAGTTTAATATATTTAAAACAATTTTACAAAAATTGAGGTGAGGTTTTTGGTGATACATTTAAAAAAGAGAAAGTTAGAATTAACTACCTTGCAAAAGCGATTTATAAGACAAACTTTACACTACAAAAATGTTAAAGAATAATGTCAACCAAAAGTGATGCTAGAAGGCAAAAGAGCATGCTAATTGGAATCTTGCATCTGTTTAGAGTATGATAGAGTGCATATTTTTTCCCCATTTAATATTTAATTTTGAATTTTATTTTTAAAAGATTAATTTAATTAGAATTTATGATAATTAGGCTTTTTAAGCTTGTAAGATAGCAATATCTTAAAAAAATGCTTTTTAGTTGCATAATTATATTTGGATATTTTAATGCTTGTTAATGTATTTAAGGTTAAGCTCATTTAAGGTGTAAAATAAATTGATTAAAGTTATAAAATTCCTTCAAATAAGACTAAAATAAAAAAAATTCAGAAAATTGTATTTTGTAGCGTTGAAAGAGGAGTTGGCAAAAAAACGCATCAAAGTTACCCATAGTAGCGCTAGCTAGCATGGAACACTAATTTGAATCAAAGTAAGCATCGACTACGTCGATGCTAAAATATATAAAAAAGGTATAACAACCCAATCACATTCTCTAGTACCTTTGTGATCAACAAAATATGAATAGAGTCTCCAACACAAGCGTCTGTCATAAACACGAACTCAGAAACAATCGAGAAATTCATTAACTCAATCAATCACACAATATAACAAATGTTTGCCACAATTCCAAGCCCTAGTCGAAAATAGTAGTAGTGGCAGTACAACAACATACGAAAACCCTTGTGCAACACCGTATAGAACGATCGAGATTTTGTTAAGTATCATGTTGCAAAAGGCAACTTCTAATTTGGTGTTGGGGAAGCACAGGTTCAAGATGGTTCATCAGAATCTCGCCTAAATCTAAGATTGAAGGTGGAAGGGGAGATGATGCATTTTGTGTATGTTCCCTAAGTGCATAATGATGTCTAGTATGCTTCTCTAAGTAAGGCTTATGGCTATTGTCCCTGACCTTGACCCATGTGAGCATGCAGGTTGTGCCACAACACTTGTTCTACACTCTAATAATGTTGCACTTTTGGCCGACACTATTTATTTGAAGCTAATATGCATCATTCTTGTACTATTACATCCATTTATTACTATAATTTAGTCACATTTCTACTCAATAAAGATTTCCAATCATTAATGGAAAAATAATATCAATAATGTCAATGTAAGATAATTCTAGTCAACATTAATTGAAAAATCCTAACTTGTATCAATCAAAAAATATTTCCACTAAAGTCATTTAAAACCCAAGATGACAACGATAGAAAAATAGTCATACAAAAGTTAGACAAGAAAGTGCTTATTTACCTTGGTTGGAAAATAATACTAAACTCCTTGGCCAAAATAGTTTTGATAAAAATTGGTTGAAAAATAACTTTGATTGGCATCAACTAAAAATAACCCTAATTGAGGTCAAATAAAATAATTATGTTTTGCATGAGGCTAAAAAACATCATTAAAGTTGATGGAGAGAATTTTGACATTGTCAAAAAATGAAGTTAACGATGTTAACAAAAAAATTAACTTTAATTAAGTTTGACCGGAAAGAAACCTTATTGTCATTAATTAAAAATTTGATGTCAAGTCAAAGGCGTCGTAATAGAGGTTCAGTTGGTGAAGATTAATATCAAGTCGAAAAGAGATTATGAAGAGAATATTCATGTACTAGACTAAGCTTTTGGTCATAAACAATCTGATCAAGACAATCTTCTTTCAATAATTTAATCCATGATAGTCTAGTTTTCACTGACCAAAAATAGTCTTGACAAGATGCCTTATTGTTTTAATCATAAAAAAACATATCAAGTTTTGATAAACTAATTATTTGCTGTTGTTTATCAAATTAAATAATTCAACCATCAAGAGAAGACAAACTTAGTCTTTATCGAAAGTTGATCCAATAGAAAATGTAAGATTCAAGACAAAGCTTATGATAAGATGCAAATTCAAGTTTCAATTTATCAATCCAATTAGAAGTCATCAATAGTTGAATTATATATCCAATAAAGCTTTCGAAATAACAAACTAACTTTCACTATACGAAAAACAAATATATCAATAGCCAAAATTTGTCGATAATCATTGAAATTCGTCAATAAATCAAATTATAACGGCTTACTGAACAAAAATTCCTCAGTAAAATGTGTGTTGATAAGTTTCACTGATGGTTAGAAAATTCCATTGATAATTTGCAATGGCCAAACTTTTCTAGTAATTATCAATCGAAAATTATCAATCAAAAATTACTGACAGACAAAACTCATCGGTAATTATTCATTGATAATATCGAAAACCAAAATTTGTCACTAATTATCCGCTAGTAATTATTGTTATATTTTGGTTGCAAGTAAGAAATTTGATTTTGTCTTTTTCTTCCTCTCCTCCTCTTTTTCTTTTTCCATTTTACTTCTTCTTCTTCCCTCTCCTGCTCCATTGTCATCGTCGTCATTGCATCTGCCTTCAACTCCTCCTTCTCCTTCATCGTTGTCATCTCTATAGTTACCGCTGCAAGCTTTGCCTATGCCACCATCGTCAACACCTCTTTTCCTCCTTTTCCTCCTTCTCCTCCTTATCATCTTTTTCTTCCTCTTTTTCGTCCTCGTTCCTCCTTCTCTCCTTCTTCCCTTCTTGTTTTACCTATCATTAATTAATTTATAACAAATACTTCATCAAATTTAGCAAAAAAATTGACATCTATTTTACCGTCAGATTTTAAACAATTACAATTATAACCAAATTTACCGATGAATTTTAAAAAGTTGAATTACCAACGAATGTATCAATATATTCTCAAAAAGTTCAATTATCGATTGATTTATCGATGAATTTTAAAACAAAAATCCATTACCGAAGGAATCATCAACAATTTTTTTTTTTTAAAATCTATTATTAACGAATTTTACCACTACATGATCAAAACACAAAGTGAAAAATTTAACGCCCATTTTACTGACAAAATTTACTAATGGATTCATTACTAACGAATATCTCTGTGAATAATACTAGTTTGCCGAAAAATATTATATTTTACCAACATTTTTTTTTCGGTAAAATTTCATTGATGATTCTACGTTTTCTTGTCATGTGTCTTACTACTTTATGTAACAATTACTGTTGTTAATACTAAGTAGGGCCAGCTCAAGGATAAAGCGAGTAAAACACTTGCTTTAAGCCTCCAGCAAAAGAAGGCCTCAAAAAATTATTTCTTTTACTACTAATATTTCTCTATTGAATTAATAATAAAATTATGTTTAAGAAAAAAGGCCTCAACAATTTTTTTTAGTATACCTCTGTTAAATTAATTATAAAATAATGTTTTAGAAAAAGAAAGGCCCCAAAAAATATTTTATTACTAATATAGCTCTATTAAATTAATTATAAGTTTATGTTTGAAATAAAATTTAATTAAATTATTATTGTCTAATAATTTTTATCGGTATTAAAAATGATAATTAATGAGTTAAAACTTTTTTTTAGTAAAATATAATTTTTTTACAAAAAATAGAATGATTAGATATCTTTAATCTCTTATAACCATTATGTATTTTTTTTTTCATCTCTTTGTGACTTCTCTTGTCTTTCCTTACTTTATTCCCTTCTAAGAGTCACTTTTTTAGGGGTTTTACCATATTACATTCCTTGAATCTCATGTTGTTCGTGTCTATAAATTATATATGTGTTTCTTTTGCAATTTTGTTTTTTTTTTTCGATTTACCATTTTCGAAAGTTTTTTTTTTCATAAATCTTGCTCACTTACTATCGAGTTGAGAAGAACAATATTTTTTTTGAATTATTTTTATTAATGATTAATCTTTATATAAACTCTACAGGTTTGTGAAAAAATTGAGAATTGAGAAGGAGAAAGAGGCTTGAAACTTCAAGATACTACAAGTCTACTATCAAGTTTACTTTCTTAACAACCAAAACCAGATTTTATTGTTTTAATTCATTTGTTTTATATACTTGTCTTTAGTAGTGTTTTATATATTATAATTTTTTATTTTATATAAAATATATAGATATGTCAACTAGAACATTTGAATCAGACTATTCAAAAATTCAAAAGAAGAGAAGAATTGAGGCATTAATTGCATCACAAAAAGGTACTATGAATAAATTTATAAACATAGAAAAGAAAAAATGAATTAGAAAATACAGGTGAGTGCACTTTGAAAGAGAAGTAGTTAGTGATAAGGATAATTTTGATTCTCAAATCAATGACAATGAGGAGGAGATTGAGAGACTAAATAATGATTCTACTTTTGACAAAAATATATATGATCGAAGTCAATGGAAGAATATTGATACAAATTTGAGAGATTTATTGGTAGAAAAAGTTTCTATTAAAATCACTGATATAGATTTTCCTAAGAATATACATTCTAGGCACTTTTCTTCATCAAATTATATTCAAACACTGCCTAATGGAGAGAAATACGAAAGAAGATGGCTAATTTATTCTAGAGATTTAGATAGAGTCTTTTGTTTTTGCTGTAAATTATTTAATGTTGTTTCTTGTACAAGTAAACTAGTTAACGAAGGTAGTAATGATTGGAGAAATCTTAGTAATAAGTTGAAGAGACATGAAATATCATCAAATGAGCATATTACTAAAATGAATGAATGGATTGATTTGGAATTGAGATTGGAAAATAAAATAAAACAATAGACAAATATGTTCAAAGAACAAATAAATAGAGATAGAGAACATTGGAGAAATGTGTTGTTAAGAATTATTGCAGTTGTTAATACTCTTGGTAAAAATGACTTAGCCTTACATGGAAACAATGAAAAGATTTATCAAGAAGCTAATGTAAACTTTTTAAGTCTAATTGAAATGATTGCAGAATTGGACCCAATTATGCAAAAACATATTCGACGAATTAAAGATGATGAAATTCACAACCATTACCTTGGGCATAATATACAGAATGAGTTGATAAATTTGTTAGCAAGTGAAATCAAAACAAAAATTATAAAAAAATTAGGGATGCAAAATATTATTTAATCATACTTGATTGCACCCCAGATATAAGTCATCAAGAGCAAATGTTATGTGTATTACACAGTGTAGTTTAAAAGTAGATGATACAAGTGGAAAAGGTCTTTTTGATGAATTAAAAAAACTTCAACTTGATATTAACGATCTTAGAGACAAGGATATGATAATGGATCTAATATGAAAGGAAAACATCAGGGTGTGTAGAAAAAATTTCTTGATATTAATCCTAGATCATTTTATACTCCGTGTGGTTGTCATATTTTAAACTTAGTACTTTGTGATATGGCTAACTCTTGTCCAAAAACTACATATTTTTTTGGTGTGTTACAACGTATATATGCTTTATTTTCTTCTTCTACAAAAAGGTGGAAAATTTTACAAGACCATATACATAACTTAACTCTTAAATCATTATCACAAACACGTTGGGAAAATCATATTGAAAGTGTGAAAGTGGTAAGATTTTAAACTTCACAAATAAAAGATGCTTTATTTAAATTAGCTGAAGTTAGTGAAGATCCTAAAATAAAAAATGAAGTTGATTGTTTAACAACTTATGAACTAGAAAACTTTGAGTTTTTGTTAGGCAAGAATATTTGGTATGACATTTTATTTGTAGTTAACTCTATTAGTAAGAATTTACAATCAAAATATATGTGCATTGATGAAGCTATTGAACAATTAAAAGGTCTTCTTTCATTTTTTGAAAAGTACAGAGAAAATGAATTTGAAAATGCATTGATTTCTTCCAATGAAATTGCTTTTGAAATGAATTTGATGAAACAACTTGATGAAAATGTTGATAATGAAATTGTAAAATCTCTTCGAGAATCATTTAGAATTGATTACTTTTTGTATATTGTAGATAAAACAATTACCACACTTCAAAGTAGATTTGAACAATTTAAAATATATGAAGATATTTTTGATTTTTTATTTAGTGTTAAAAAATTAAAGTCACTAGATTATACATTTTTGAAAGAAAAATGCTTAAAGCTTGAAAAATCTTTAAAACATGATAATTTGTTGGATATTAATGGATTTAATTTATTTTCAGAATTAAATATCTTAAGAGAAATTATACGTGTGGAAAATGATAAACCAATTGATATTCTTAATTATATAAAAAGAATAGATTCTTTTCCAAATGCATATATAGTTTATACAATAATGTTAACAATTCTCGTGCTAGTTGCTTCAGACGAAAGGAGTTATTCAAAGTTAAAGATAATAAAAACTTATTTAAGATCAACAATGTCCCAAGAAAGATTAAACGGTTAACCCTATTATCTATTGAAAAAAAATGTTAAATGAAATAAATTATAACAATTTAAAAAATAGTTTTGCATCGAAAAAAGCTCAAAAAAATAAATTTTAAATAAAAAATCTCACTTTTAAGTTTGTTTTAGGTCTCCCAATCTCTTGAGCCGTCGTTACTAAGAAGAGATGATCAATGTAAAATATATCTTAAATATAATAACTTCACTGTAATAAATTTTTATGTTAACTAGAAAACTAGGATGTGAAATGCATGAGCTTTTTTAGAGTACTAGATTATCGGATTGTAATATATATATATATATATATATATATATATATATATATATATATATATAAAAGAAAAAAAATTGTGATATCTTTGTAAAGTTATTGACAATAAGAAATATTACTTAACTTTTCGTCTAAGACTAACACGTCTTTTCAATAATAAATGTAAGAAATGAAATAATTTTAAAAATTTTACATTTATAATTTTTTTTAGTAAAATTTGAAATTTCATAATTTTTAATAATCAAAATAATTTTAATAAATCTTTAAAATCTTAATTTTTGTAAAAAAATCATCTAAATAATATATTTAAACATCAACTATTTCAATTTTCTTTTTAAAAATAAGTTTCTCCCTATATTTTTTCAATCCACACACAAATTACATTGGAGATTATAAATTAAAATGATGATAACATTACAACTTTATAAAGTTTTTATGGATTAAAATTTTAGTCCGCTTTTTAAGTTTTATCTCTCTTTCATACACGAAATTTAAAAATAAGGGAAACTTTTCGTATTAATGAAACTAAAATTAACTTCAAGTAAAGTTGTATATAATCATCTTAAATGCACAAAAAAAAAAACTTGTTTATTACGTTTAATTTTTAAATAGTCTTTCACAAAACAAATTAAAAATGGTTTGGTTACCAAACAATGATAGTTATGTTAAAAATACACTAGATATAGTTTTAACAGTAATTAAACTTAATAATTTTGTTCTGAATAATAATATATAATTGAGTGAGAATGTAATTTTCTTTTATGATTTATTTATTTATTTATTTCCTCATTTCCTTCTTTTGAAGAAACCATTGATTTATATTTATCAGCTCCTTTGATGTCACCTTTATTAGGAAAAAAATATTGAAAGAAGTTTTTCTTAAAATAGTATTTGATAAGTATTGGTGCAAAAGTTTCTTGTTTTGCATTAATTAGGTTCGTTATGTATAGATCAATAATTCATAATTCAATAAATTCATTCATATCTAAGAAATAAAAAACAATTTAAGTGAATGGATTAAATTCTGTGATTAATGATACTTTTCTTCCCCTCAATCTATTACATTTAATTATTAAATTATTAAAAATTGATATAACGCTTTTCTTTTCTTTTGCTGTGAAAGTCCCTTTCTTCCTCTTCTTCTTCCTGTTCTCCATCATTACTTGAAACACCAAATATATATTATATAATATTAAAATAGATTTTTAAATTTTAACAAAATGTTTAAAATGATAATGAAATTAAAAATTATTAACCAATTATTATTGATGGTTTTAATTAATAGGTCATATATGGATGACTTAAATTTATTTAACACATTTCAATTTAATGGATCATAAATGAATTAAGTAATGGATTATTATTTTTCATTAGTTATAATTGAAGTAAAACATTATACAAGTAATTCCATTTACACCAACAAACCCATAAAAGTATTTTCTTTTAAATAATGTTTTTTACCTTCAAATATTCTGATTTATTGTTTTTTAATTTCTATTTTGATACATAGAATGAAATTAGGCCACTGTTCTTAGTAATAAAAGAAGATGCAATTATTTCATATCAGGTAAAAGTGATGGAGTGAAAGAAAGTTTTCACATTACCTTATTATCATTAATAGAAAATGAATTTTAATAATTTTTTATGAATATTAAACATTAAAATTAAATTAAATTTAAATATATTATTTTACTCTAAAATTATCGATAAAGATTTAAAACTATATATATACCTCACATTCAAATACTTAAAGTATAGAATTAGGGGTCAAATTATTATAAAACTTTATCTATTTAAAGTTTGATTAGTGAAAGACTTGTTCTTTTTATTCTGTAGCATAAAAAGGACGATAGCATTTTTTTTTTCTGGCTCTCGAATTACATGAAAGGGAATAATCGGGCCCTAATGAAGTTATGCAACTGACCCATATGCATGTGAAGAAGTTTTATTTTATTTTTTTCTAAATAAAGGTCATTTGTATTTTTTTTGTAAAATAATTTTGAAAATAAATAATAATCATAAATGTTTTTACCTGAAATTCAAACTTTTTGGTGGTGTTCTTAACGAGGTAGAATATTCAACGTTTTAGTGTATGATTGAGTTAATGGATTAAACTAAGGAGCGAACATCGCACTAACCATAAATAATTGCAATTTCTCTAAATAAAAATTTATGTGCGATTAAATTGGAGAAATTAGATTTTTGATCACCCTGGTATGATTGTCACCAAGAAAATGAGTAAGAGTGTGAATTTCATAGAAAGACAATAACAAATATGACAGAACAAAATTCTCTTATTCCCATAAACAGTCTCTTATTTTCTTTATGTATTTCTTGTACTTGAAGTTAGGAGACAATTTTTTTTCTTTTAAAGTTGTTGGTACAATTAGTATTTTTTTAGAATGGTCGTTTATTAGGCTAATCCAATCACAATTCCGTCAAGAAAAGTGTGGTTAAGTGGAAGCTTCAAAAATGCAAAAACAAGATGATAGAAAAGAATTGAAGGCTTACCAAAATCCCGGGTGGTGAAATGGTTTTTAATTTTTCTTTCAAAAGATTTTTTTTCTTTCCTGAAGTTCTTTAAAAGAAGATAAAGTAATAAAAAATTGCACAAAAAAAATTATACAGTTCAAATGATCACACATTAGGAGAGTGGAATAGATGAATGCCATAGAGGAAGTTGAGTGGCATAGGAGAAATTGCCTAGAAAATATTTAGTATGGTAATATTAAACGAATGATATAAGGGAAAGGGACTAGACAAAGTTTGTGGCAACCTTGACAAATGTTAAGCATAAGAACAAAATAGAGGTATAATATGATATAGGTAAGAATTCAGGTTTCAGGCTAAACATTATAGTAGACCATGAAAATAGACGAAATGAGAAAAATATTAGAATGAGCTAAGTGTATAACTAAGCGAAGGGAGTAGACAAGTCTTGCATAGTCAAGTGGAATAGGTGATAAGTCCTAAAATGCTCAGGATAACTGTTATATGTAAGTATTAAAGTATAAGAAAGAAGGCATACAGGTCAGAAGGACAAGCTAAGTATAAACACAGACAAAAGGCATCAGACGAAGTAAGTATAAATGATATGTTAGACGTAGTGTTTGACGAAAGAAAATGTTAATATAAGATGGCCTATTACACACTCCAATAGACAATATGTAGATAAGAAGACTATATGATGGGTGATCAAACAAATTAGTAGATGGTGTGAGTAAAGTATTACACAATAGGCAAGGATGAGTATATCAGACACTCTAGTAGATGTTGTTTGGTTAGGCTTAACAGATGATATGTGGTTACACATATTAGACAATAGCTAGCTTGAGCTACAAACAATACAATGATAAGAAGGTCAAATGATAAATGTGTAAGGAAGGAAGCTTAAATACGTCGAAGAGATAAAGTAGGTAAGTTATAGTAAGCAAGGCATGAGTAAATGAGAGAAAATGTACAGTATGATGTGAAACTTGATTCCTCAGTATTATTATATTATTTCTCTTTTAATTATGTCATAAAAAGTTATAACTGATGTAACATATGTCCAAAATATTACAAAAATGTCAACAACAATTTTAAAGTAAACAATGTAAAATTTTGATGTAAAAACATCAATTTGCACTAGTTCATGCTTCATTTCATAAACCCTATTCTTTTGTCGCCACTATTTCTCTCTTCTCTCTCTTACCTTCTCTTTTGTCGAGTTTCATGTTTGTAAGGTTAGGGAATATTTTAACATCACAACACAAAAGTGTCAAAAATAATTGTTGAACCAATTACAAGTGAAATTTGTTGTAGTAAACACCATAGGAAGCTTAAATTAGGTAAGAGAAGCTAATTATTCTATTGATTTTTTGGGAGATTTATTAATTTCAAAGAAAGTTGTATGCAATGCAAAATTATGTTCATGTTGCTTGCTTATTTTGTAAAACAATTAAGGATCTTTAAGATTTAGGATTCTCACACAATAAAACATAATAGAGCACTAACCTTGATCCACAAGAGATCTTATGAATATGTGTTCTTCAATTTGTAATTTTTTTGTGCTCTTCAACCACCGTTTCTCAATCTATCTCTTTGCCTTTCTTTTCTCTTCTCACACGTTCTTGATGGGTTATTGTGAAAAGAACCTTATAGCTAGAGACAAAACCTCAATCCCTTTTATAAACCAACGTCCATCAAGTTGGCTTTTATTTTATTTTTATTTTATTTTATTATCACTTCCCATAATAATAACCAATAGGTCTTTAAATTTAAATTTTATTAAATCACAACTGAGTCCATCATAATATTTCAAATGAGTCATATAACAAAATTAATTCATCAATTAATTCTAACATTCTCCTACTTGACTCATATGATGTCATAACATTATGTGATTTAATACATAAACATAATATGCATTAAAAGGACTTACATAAATTGGTTCCATCATTATTCAACATTAAAGATACATAAATAATAAGGGTCATTGCGGTCACACATCATTCGGTCAACATGATCCCTTCCATGTACTACTATATCATCCATTTCTCCTAAATATGATCTTAAAACAAGAAGTTCATAATGGGTTCAAACATAATGTATGAAATGACAAACTACTTCGCAATTTTTCATGAAATCGCTCCTCCGGCTAAAAGATACATATAACCAAATGTAGACATTCTTGAATCCACACAGTCGGCAAAGTCTAAATCCATATAACCTATCACCTCAAAGTGATCAGAATTTCTATAAGTAAGCATGTGATTTTTTGTTCCTTGTAGGTATCTTAAAACTTTCTTTACAACTTTCCAATGCTCCAGTCCTAGATTACTTTGGTATCTACCAAGCATACCAACTGCAAAGTTAATATCTGGCCTCATACAAGTTTGAGCATACATCAAACTCCCAACAACAGATGCATAAGGGATATCTTCCATCTGTTTCCATTCCAAATCATTCTTTGGACATTGCATGAGACTAAACTTGTCTCCTTTCTGTATTGGAATGGGAGATGTTGAACATTTATTCATTCTGAATCTCTCTAAAACTTTATTAACATATGTGTTCTGAGACAAACCTAACAATCATTGTGATCTGTCACGAAATATTTTTATTCCTATCACATAGTATGCCTCACCCATATCTTTCATTTCAAAGTTATTAGAGAGAAATCTCTTAGTCTACTTAATAGATCAAGACCATTAGTCGCAAGCAAGATATCATCAACATATAAAATCAGAAATATAAACTTACTCCCACTGACCCTTAGATATATACACCGATCAACAATGTTTTCCTTAAATCCAAAGGACACAATAATATCATTGAACTTAAGATACCATTGTCGAGAAGCTTGCTTAAGTCCATATATTGATCTCTTAAGTTTACACACCATGTATTCCTTTCTTTCTTCAGAACCCCACCGATTGGTCCATACAAACATCCTGTTCTAAATCCCCATTCAGAAAAGCACTTTTAACATCAATTTGATGCAACTCAAGATCATAATGAGCTATTAATGCCATAATAATTCCAAAAGAATCTTTCTCAGAAATAGGCGAAAATGTTTCCTTATATTTAATGCCATATTTTTGAATAAAATCTTTGACAACAAGTCGGACCTTGTAACATTTGATATTGTCATGAGAGTCACGCTTAGTCTTAAAGACTCATTTACACTCAACTCTCTTGCATCCTTCTGGCAATTCCAAAAGGTCTCATACGTCATTATGTGCCATTGATTTAAGCTCATATTTCATGGCTTCTAACCACTTATCAGAATTATCACCATTAATGGCTTCTGAAAATGAAACTGGATCATTATCAATACTTAAGTCATTTTCTGACTCTTGTAGATAAACCACATAGTCATTCAAAATAGCAGACTTTCTGTCTCTATGAGATCTTCTTAATACTATTTCTTGTGGTTGTTCTACTATCGATTCATTGTTAACCTCAGGATCATTAATTTGTTGTTCTTCTTGATTGTTATGAGTTTCTACAACATGTAGAACAACAACTCTTGATAAAGAAGTACTAGCTACAAGAACTTGTACTCTAACTTCCTTAATATCCACATTTCGTGAAGCTTCACTCCTACTAGTTTCACCATTCTCAATGAACCGAACATTTCCAATTTCAACGATTCTTGTACTATGGGTAGGACAGTAAAACATATACTCTTTTGATTTTTCTGGATAACCAATGAAATATCCACTGATTGTTCTTTTATCTAGTTTATTTTCTTGCAGATTTTATATTCTTACTTTTGCGTGACAACCCCAAACGTGTAGGTGTCTCAAACTGGGTTTCCTACTCATTCACAACTCAAAAGGAGTCTTTTGAACAACTTTACTAGGAACCATGTTCAACAAATACATGACAGTCTTTAAAGCATACATCCACAATGATACAGGTAAACATGAATTACTTAACATACTTCTAACCATATCCATTAATGTTCGATTACGCCTTTCTGATACACCATTTTGTTGTGGTGTGCTTGGCATTGTGTATTGAGCACAAATATCATGTTTCTTTTGATCTCCTGGCAAGCGTACCAAAAATTAATTGTAGTATAATGATTTGAAGTAGGAGTGTCGAACCCCCGAGGAACAAATTTAGTGAATATATATACAGCACGAGGTCTCGCTTAGGCTACTGAATCTCGCTTGGGCGAGATAAAGTACTTCATGCTGAAGAGAGGGTCTCGCTTGGGCGACCACATTCTCGTTTGGGTGAGAAATGCAAAAACATCTGGGCTTCTTCACGAACTCTCGCTTAGGCGAGAGCAGACTCGCTTGGACGAGAATGGCGACAAGTGTCTCGCTTAAGCGAGATGACATTAGCTTAGGCGAGCATGTTCTGGCTTGAGCGAAACACCTTTGATTTGAGCGACTTGTTGCACACATTCTTCCTTTTCTTCTCTATTTCTTGATTTCTCCTTCACTCTTCTTGAGTTCTTTCCTCCTTTTATTCTACTTTACTTGAAATTTACACAAAACAGGGATCAAGTGATTTCTTTTCAATAAAAACTTGGAAACATGTGACTAAAGCTCATTTTACTTAAATTAGGGGAATCAAAATCAAATGAACACAAGTTAAAAGCATAAGTGCTAGACTTTTCTATGAATCTTTACTGAATTTTGGCACTTATCAGTTTGTCAAGGTACTTAGTGTACGACCTAGGGTGTTGTCCACTTTCATCATATCTTCCATAATATTCATCATATCTATCAAACCTTACGATTTTCACCTTTTTGTCTAATTGTCTTTCCACTTCATTTATATAAACTTCTAAGGATCTTTAAGATTTAGGATTCTCACACAATAAAACATAATAGAGCACTAACCTTGATCCATAAGAGATCCTGTAAATATGCATTCTTCAATTTGTAATTTTTGTATGTTCTTCAACCACCGTTTCCCAATCTATCTATTTGTCTTTCTTTTATCTTTTCACACGTTCTTGATGGGTTATTGTGAAAAGAACCTTGTGGCTAGAGACAGAACCCCAATCCATTTTATAAACCAACGTCCATCAAGTTAGTTTTCATTTATTTTATTTTATTTTATTATCACTTCCCATAATAATAACCAATAGGTCTTTAAATTTAAATTTTATTAAATCACAATTGGACCCATCATAATATTTCAAATGAGTCACATAAAATTAATTGATATTTGATAAAAAATATTATTTTTGATGTGCAATGAGTGTGTAGTTACTGTATTTGTGTTCATGTATTGTCGAATTATTTAAGCCTGGGATGAATGGATATAACTTAATCCATTGTTTTCAAGTATATTTCCATACAAAAAGGTATGTTATAACCTTAACTATGACAACTAAATCTAGCAGTTAAAAGTTGGAGAAAACATGTTTATAAATCATATCAAAATTATTTTGAAAACCTTTTGAAAAAAACAAGTAGATCCTTTGATATAGATCCGTCTGAGATTTAGAATGAGTGTAAGGTATTTGTGTTAAAGTTTCTTAAGAACACTCTAAGAATATTCTCATTGGACATTAAGATAGCCAAATGATTATCTAGATGTGAAGGTGCATTTTAAGGGTATAAGGTTACTTAACAATGCGTATTTTAATAATTTAAACGGAAACGATTATTATAGTGGGTATGAAGACGGGACAGATATGTATATCCTCATCTTATACTTAATTGAAAAAGTTAAGTATTCCTCCATACACATATCCGATCAATGCAGAGACTTAATTGAAAAAGTTAAATATTCCTCCATACACATATCCGATCAATGCAGAGATTCCCTGTCAAAACTGGGACGAGTTCGAATAATTCAAATTTATTTAACATCTCTAATATCTAATAATCTCTAATATCATTTTAATTAAATAATTACTAAACTCTATCATGGTTTACTTATAATATTTATTTAACGTCATTTATTTATTTTCTTAATTATTAACATTTTCTTAGTTATTATAATTTTTCAGCGTCATGCAGGTTTGTTCAATTTTCTTTTTATATTTTGTTCATATGTTTTTTTAACCAAAAATCAAACCAAGCTACACTACAAACATACCTAACTGAGAATAATGAGCAAAAATGTGGTTATCTTATACGTTGTTGTAATAAAACAATATATTAGAAATATAATTAAATTATTAAAACTTATTTTTACTAATTAATTTGTTAATAATAATTTATTCATAAGATATCAAATTATATTATCATGAATATATTAAATATGGGTAGGTAAAATGTGTTTATAAGTACTTCATAACTATAATTAAGTTATTCCTTTTTAATATTTATCTATAAGTACTTATAATTTCTAAAAACAAATAAACACCAAATAAAAAAAAAAAACATCCCGTGAATGCTGAAGACAAAAATGCATATATAGAAACATAAATATATAGTGGTCATTAAACTTACTCTTATTGATATAATTTGCGTCTAATAAGTTGATCTACTAAGAGTTATATGCTTTCATAAAGTACAATGTAATTAATACAGAGTAAAATTTCATTATAACATTTATTATGATAAACTCAGCTATCAACTACAGTAATTCATATAACTAATTATGAATAATTGGTAGAACGTTGAATAATCAACAGGCAAATATATATAGAAATGACTGTGTTTCTGGATATCTTGAACCCGTTCTTCAAACCATTTAATCCTTAAACTTGAAGGTTTCATTCCATATTTTGCAAGCTGAAGCTATTGCCATATACATTCTATATTTCCCTCCTTCTTAGCAAATGTAATGAACTAAATCTTCTTCTTTCGACCATAGTTTTAAATTGTGATCGTAGTTTTATCACATTTTTTACAGAGTTGATTATGACAAAAAATACCATTTGAATAAACAATGCATTAGAGTTAGAATGTAGCACTAAAACGCGTTTATGAATAAAAAATCACATAAAATAATCTAATTTGAAAATGAAGTTGAGAGAGAGGCCTTTATAAAAAAATTTCAAAGAAAGAAAGCATAAATGAAGTTAGAAATTATAATAATTTAGAAGGATGGGGCCTTCGATCTCTATACACTTGCTGTGAAGACAGGGAATCCATGGAATGGATGTGTGTGAGGGATGTCTTTATCTGATGGACTTAATATATGTATTTTTATATAATACCTGTGAGTTTCATTCCTTTTCTCTTTCCAAACTTCATATCAAATTGCAGATCTTGTTAACCAATAAATTACACTATAATTAATTTGTATAAAATACTACCACATGTACACAAACTAATCGAGAAATAGATAGATTTTAATATTATGCTCTTATATTAAAAAATAAATTTTAAGTTTAAATCAATCTTTCGATCTAAATCAGTCTGTAAAATAAATTTTGTATCCAAATATATACATAAAATCGTTTGAGATATTCGTTATGTATAAGTTATGATAACATTTAGTATTTATCAAGATGAGGTTTGCTTTGTTTATATATATATATATATATATATATATATATATATATATATATATATATATATATATATATATATATATATATATATAATATATTTTTTTTTTT
>Ga0214542_1003715_pt1 | contig 30790 bp, 29 predicted proteins | sample CNSS1metaG_FD_160096 | JGI IMG/M metagenome (GOLD analysis project Ga0214542, IMG submission 160096) | Root nodule microbial communities from cowpea collected in UCLA plant growth center, Los Angeles, California, USA - CNSS1 | ecosystem: Host-associated > Plants > Roots > Nodule | place: USA...
AAGTAAAATTACATCATGATAAAATATATTTTTAATGTTTAAAATGCATTTAGATAAAATATGAAACATTAGTAAAAATATAAGATTTTCTAATTGCTTTATTTAAAATAAATAATACAGTTTATTAAAAAAAAGATGTTACAATATACACGTCCATCAAGAGTCTATTAAATAAGGAAACATCTGAATCCTTGATTAAATGCATATCCAAAAGGGGTACAAGATTTAATTATCCATTTTGGTTCTAATGAATTTTATTTTTTTATTAATTATGTCAATTAGGTTATGTGTACTGAATTTCATTCAATAATTATATTTCCTTATACATTGTAAATTTCATTACTACATATTTCGTAATTCAAAAATATATTGCAAAATATATAAACTACAAACAAACAAATTAATACAAGTGGGGAGAATGTAAAATCCTAGAAATTGGCATTTTGGAATTGATAGTGGTTTAAAAATAGTGAGACTCGATTATTTAATGTTAAAAGGTTTTAGTATAAATAGTTTTGTTATAAATGAGTTTCATTATTTTAAAAACACATAATCTCTCTAGAAACTACTTTTCTAGAGTTCTCTGACTTCTCTCTAGAAGTTCTCACCTTCTGTTCATCTGTTTGAAGATCGGAGACCGCTAGGGTGGTCCTCTTGACGAGCTCTTCCTTTTTATCCGATCAGTCTCTTCATACATGTTACAAAGGTGATGCTTGGACTAGGGCTTTTGGTTTCGTTTGGGGTCATAACCTCTTGGTGTTAGAATTATGGTGGATGAGCCATTGTTGGGTGCTAGAGGGAGTTGGAGTTGAGATGGTGGTTTTGCTACAATTGTGGCCAAGTGAAGATTGCTCGGGTCTTTGGTATGTCTCGTGGTGATTAAAGGATTCAGATTCAAAGTCAATTTGAATTGTCCTTTTACAAGGTTGGGACATAATCTCAAAGGTGAATTGGTTGTCTTCCAATCTCATTACTATGGGGTTGTGTATGGGTCAGGGTAGCGCAGTGGTATAGTGGTGGGTTATTCATATCAATGGTTGGAGGTGCAAGAGAAGAGTTATCTTGCTCATGACCTGGTGGTTGATACAGTAGTGATTTCTCAAGAATAACAAAAGGTGTATTTCTTATGAGGATTGGTTAACAATGTTCAATGATCACCAATAGCTAGAAGTGTGGTGTTGCACAAAAGAAGTTGGACAGGAGAAGTAGGAGATGAATTGGGTTATGGTTTCAAATTGAAGTGTCAACGTAGAAGTGAGAAAACGATAGTAAAAGCTTAAATGATAAAAAAAAAGGGGTTCAAGTCCTTGGTTTGATGAGGTAAGAGCAAGAATTGGTAGAGAAGTATGAGAATCTAAGCTGGGAAGTGAAGTTGTTAGGAGATTGCATCAGTGTAGTCATCTAACTAAAACTAGTGGCTTTGTCAAAATGGTTGGGAAAAAAGGCAAATTGGACAATCCTAGTTTGAGATGTATCACAAAGCTACTAGGTATTGATCAAACTAGAAATTTCAAGTCAAGAAAAGATGTGGTTCTACGGGTATGATGCATGAATGTTACAGGTTAGAATATTAAGAGGTGTTGATTGAATGTTAGAATTTGGTGTTGTCATTACAACAGTTGAAGGGTTCAGTCTAGAAGTGGGATAACATTATTATGGACTATGTTACCTACTGGTCAAAGTCATTAAAAGAAGGTATAATTACTCGTATAGTACCCAGTTTGGGACTAGGGTGTCAAATAGGTACCCGGTTTAAAAAAAGTATCAATTGCATCCCAACTTTTGAAAAAGTGCTTCAATTAGGTTTCTTTCAGATAGAGTTGACTAACGCCGTTAGTCAACATGCCACGTGTCAGTCTGTAGTTTTTTTTAATTTTTTTTTAAAATTTTTGAAAATAAAAATAAAAATGCCACGTGTCAAGTCCTTGGGTATGACACGTGGCATTGTTAGTGTCACGTGGCATTGTTAGTGCCACGTGTTAGTATCACTATTAGATGCCATTGTGTTGATTTCGATTTAGTCCCCATATATGTTTTTTTGTTTCAATTTAGTACTTAAGTATGTGTATCTGATTCAATTTTGTCCCAATTTTTTTTAATAATTAAAATCTATTTTTTTATAAAATTAAAAGTAATTAAGTATAAAAATTTAACAAAAATTAAGTATTTGATGTTTATATTAAAATTTAGTGGTAAAAGTCATTTTATTAAGTCATTTTTAATAATAAAAAAAAATAGTATAACATTCAAACCAATAGAAATTTTGGTTTAAAATTAGTAAGAGACAATATTGTTCTATTTTAAAAAAAAAATTAACAAAACATGAGTACTTAACAAAAAAGTAATATGTTAAAAAGTCGTTTTTAATAAAAAAATATTAGTATAACATTTATGTAAATAATAAATTTGGTCTGAAATTGAGAGGAACAATATAAATATTAGTACTTAATTTTGTAAAAATATTTATACATAATTATTTTTAATCTTACAAAAAATGGATTACAAAAATATTTTAATTATTAAAAAAAATTGGGACACAATTGAATCAGATACACATACTTAGGTACTAAATTAAAACAAAAAGACATATATGGGGACTAAATCGAAATCAACACAATGACATCTGATAGTGACACTAACACGTGGCACTAACAATGCCACGTGTCACACACAAGGACTTGACACGTGACATTTTTATTTTTATTTTCAAAAGAAATTTAAAAAATTTTAAAAAATTTTAAAAAAATCAAAAAATATCAAAAAAAATAAAAAAAACCACAGACTAACATGTGGCACGTTGACTAACGGCGTTAGTCAACTCTGTCTGAAAGGGACCTAATTGAAGTACTTTTTCAAAAGTTGGGATGCAATTGACACTTTCTTTAAACCGGGTACCTATTTGACACCCTAGCCCCAAACTGAGTACTATACGACTAATTATACCTTAAAAGAAGCATGATGTCGTGAAGATTATGGTGGATAGGATGACAAAGAGTGCTCACTTCTTATTGGTATGTCAGAAGTCGTGTGTGGTCAAGCCAATTGAGTGGTCCTTAAAGGAGGGAATCAGATGGTGTGAGGTGGTAACTAATATGTTTTAGATTGAGACTAAGGCTATCTTCATATTTTGGTAAAAACCTACAAGAGGCAGTGAAGGGCATATGGAAGGTGAGTCGGCATATCAGATAAAAATCGGTTGGTTGGACCTAAAGGATCCTTCAAGCTTTGGGTTTGAAGTTGAGAAGTTTCTCTAAGAGCAATGACTACACAAATCTACACTATTGAGCACCATATCGGATAACATAGAGGCAAGGTTTCTAGTTAGTTAATGTGTTGAGGTCAATAAGTCAGATAAGTCTAGGTGGTTGTGGTAAGACAATATGAGGAGACCATAATTTTCCTTCTACCTAATGAGCGAATTTTTGAGGATGAAAACTTTTCTAGTTGGGGAGAATGTAAAACCCTAGAAATTGACATTTTAGAATTGATAGTGGTTTAAAAATAGTGAGACTCGATTATTTAATATTAAAAGGTTTTAGTATAAATAGTTTTGTTATAAACGAGTTTCATTATTTTAAAAACACACCATCTCTCTAGAAACCACTTTTCTAGAGTTCTCTGACTTCTCTCTAGAAGTTCTCACCTTCTGTTCATCTGTTTGAAGATCGGAGACCGCTAGGGTGATCCTCTTGGCGAGCTCTTCCTTTCTATCCGATCAATTTTTTCAAACATGTAAGTTGAACTTCTGCTCGTTTTCTTGTGGGTCTTCTCTATTCTGGCTTGCATGTGACCATGCTTTGGTTGCATGTGACGTTTTAATCATCAATATGAGTCTTTGTTGGTCAGTGATCATAACGGTAGGTCCTAATCGTTCTTGTGTTGTTCCTAGGTATAGATAGAGTGTCCTGTGGAGCAAAAGGTGTTTTGGTGTCCTTGAGTCTATTGAGCTGTTTGGGCCGATTGAGCCGCTTTTTCAAGTAAGGGAAGCTTGTATTATCTTGCTTTGCAGTGTTTTTCTAAATTAATAATTGCATGTTGATGAATTTGATCTATGATGAGTATGGTTTTTTTGCTTGTATGATTTGATATATACTTTTCGTAGCTAAATCCACAGGTTGTGGAAATATCCACTAGTTACTTGTGGAATTCACTGTTTGAATTATACTTCTCGTAGTTGAATCCACAAGCTGTGGAAATGTCCACTGGTTACTTGTGGAATACGTTGGTGTGAATTCTTCATCCTAAAGCCAAATCCACGGGTTGTGGGAAAATCCCTAGGTTACTTGTGGAACCTTCTATTTGTTTCTTCACCTTTAACATAAATTGTCATCTCCCCTCTATCATGTGTGACATTTATGTTTTCCTTTGTGTTTATGAAGTTTTACTAGTTGTTCTTGAACATTTATGTTATAGAGTGCTTATTACATGAAATTATGAAATATGATATGTGAATATGATGAATGAGTTGTATATAATTGGTGGGTATGTTTTATAAGTGATGAGGTTATAAGTATGAAAGAGAATCAGTGAAATGAGACGGTTAAAGTTGGACTGCATCTTTGTTTTTGAAGTGTTGGATTATGAGGAAATGTGATGATGGTAAGAGAGTGAAAGTGGATGTTAATGGAATGGAATGAGAAAGTTGATTTGAATTGTTTGTTGCATAAGGGTTGTGTTTCTAAGGAAGAAGTGTAGTTCTCACTAGTAGGTTGTTATGCATTGGCTAGGGATATGTGTTGGTCAGAAGCTATCCTATACTCTACTAGCCTTACAAACTCATATAGAGTATCATGGCCTAGGTGGTGAGAGTTGAAGGAGGTTCTTATGGCGGGATTAAGGGTGAGACCACTAATCTGGCGATGCCATAAGTAATTTACCATGTCCAGAAGAAATTGATTCATGTTGGTTAGGCCAAGTGGAGCAGGGCCTTTGTCGCAATCCACTTTTCGTTAGGCCAAGTGGAGCCAGGGCCTTTGCCACAATCCACTTTTATGACAGGTGCACAACTTCTATCTTAGTTAATGCATAAATCTGGATAATTGAGTCTAGAGAGTATGCAATTATATGTTTTGTATTTCCTTTTATGAATGCTTGAAATACGCTATTTTATAATGTAACAAGTTTATCTATTATATGATTATTTCTTTTATAAACTAGCTTACCCTTGCGCTCTATGTCTTTTGTTGTTTGTCTTTCTTTTGCATGATCACCTATTCGGTGGGAGCAATGAGGTTACAGGTTTAGAGGCACCTTTGGAGAATGAGAAACCATTTGTTAGGTTAGTGGAAGGTTTATAGGAGTTTTAGTAAGTGGTTAACGTGTAGCTTGATTAGTTTTAGCTGTTTTGTATAAATGATATATTTTATAGTCATATCTTTTGTAAGATTGTAATAATATATTTTATACAATGGATATTTGTTTTGAATATTATGATGAAACATCCTAGTTTATTAATTTTAAGTTGTTGAAATTGGGATGTTACATAAATTAATCAAACTAAAAGTTTTTTTTAAAAAAAATATAATTATTAAAACTAGACACAACAAATTTTAAGTAAAACTCATCAAATTTTAATAATAAAATCAATTAATGTGATAATATAATTTTACAATCAAACTTTTGTAACGTCCCATTTAATAAATAACTTATTTAAACGACACGTCACACAATGTAATATAAGAGCAAAGGTTCGGAGTATAACAATCACTACTCCTTACAATATCCAAAAATACTTAGAGGAATCCAAGGCACACCAAGATGCCAATACAGAACAAAGTACAAGGATTGACAGTAAACGATTAATGCTCCAAAAACAAGGTAATACATGGGCCATGGCCTTAAATAAAACTCAGAGAAATGGAGACCATCCCAAGGAGCTAAGTAGCGGAATCATCATTTTCATGTTGACCACGAGTAGCTCTCGTATCTGCTCACATCAATAAATTGATGATCATCGTGAAAAGAGAAAACCACACAAACAGAACATACAACAAACAAAAGGGTAAGCTAGAGTAGAAAACAGTTTATCATACAGTCACATACAATTTCACAGTCGAAGATGCATATGTCAACCAATCATGTTATGACTTTTCAAACAATACACTAAGACTCGAGACACAACTCATCCGAATACATATAATTAGTCAGATTTAGCGGATGCTTGCACTTATGGTGGCCTTTCCTGCTCTACCGAGCTGCTCTATCGAGCTAATTGTTACATGTGTCTCATCCCCCACGCATAAGGTTAGTTCTTAAAGTGTTTCAGGCCTCCTACTACTCCCACCACTCGAGTCAGTACGCTTTATGTGAGACTAACTAACTCTTTAGAGTGTCAGGATGCAATCCTTACCTTGAATCCTTACTAAATTATATAAATGGGACACCACCATGAACTCCCACTAACAGGAGTCATGGAATTACGTCCCAACCAACTGAGGCACCACCATGAGGTCTCACCTAGAGGCTCATGGAATTACGTGCTAACCAATGAGGCACCACCACGAAACTATCGTGGAATTATGCCCTAACCACATACAAATCATGTTTCACAAACCAAGAGTGTAGTTGTCATGCATACTAGACTCATGCCAACACTTATAACCAACCTTCATTCATATTCCATTCCAAGATCCTACCAAACTCATCATATTCAGCCCATGAACCATTTCATACATGCAACATCACTCAAAACATGCTTTAATACAGTAATCCAACTAAACATGTGACATTCATCCAAGAACAAAGAAGTAAATAGCACAAGAATGCATTCTCGCTCAGCTTCTCGCTCAGGCAGAAAGGCCTCGCTCAAGTGAGAGGGTCCCTAACGCTTTTAAGATCAAAGGTAAATTTAACATGTAAATTTAAAAAAAAAAAACCAGAATATAATTATAAAAGTTTTCATACTTATTATTTTAATATGGATAATAATACTTTAATCTAGTTTTTTTATCTATTTTTAATCTATCACTCTTATCACTTTTAGATAATCATATCACATTATTATAAAAAATTAAAATAGATAATTTAAGAGTGATGAGAGTAGTAAATTAAAAGTGGGTAAAAAAGATGGATTAAAATATTATTTTCTTTTTAATATTTATTTTTTTTTGTTGTGTGTTGGTATTTCTTAAATGAGTAAAGTAAAAAAAGGTTATAATGCGCTTCCATTCCACTAATATAAAAAGTTACTATCTTTGACCACTTTTGAATGAATATGTGTCTGTACAGTGTACACCAGAGAGAGATCATCTCTTTGAGCGTGTTGCATTATTGCTTTCGCTTCTAACACTTGATGGCGTCATCAATTCCTTCCACGGAATTCGCCTCTTCAAATTCGAAACTTCCACGGAAATACGACGTGCTAATCAACTTCACTGGAGAAGACATTCGCAGGAAATTTGTTTCTCATCTCGATTCTGCTCTCTCTAATGTTGGGCTCTCCACTTTCCTTTACGTGGAGAATGCAGTGAAGGGCATGCACATCCAACAACCTATTCTCAATCTGTGTCGGGTAGCAATAGTTGTTTTCACCAAAACCTATTCTGAATCTGCTTGGTGTCTTCATCAGCTTCAACAAATCATTAAATGGCAAGAAACTTACTCACGACATCTTTTGCCTGTATTTTACGAAATTGAACCATCTGATGTACGTCTTCAGAAGGGTGATTTTGGAGAAGCCTTCAAAGCAACTGCACATCAAACATTTTCAGGCATGTCCATGGAGCATGACATGTCCAGTTGGAGCCACGCACTCACCAAAGCAGCAAGTTTCTTTGGATGGGATGAGAGTAATTACAGGTAAATCACTCACTCAATCATTCAATCAACCATATTTTGAGATTGTACTATAATTTTTGTAATACGTGGGTTCTTCTATGATTGCTGTTGAACTTGAAGGAGTGATGCTGAACTAGTGGACAAAATTGTTAAGAGTGTTCTTAATTTACCGGTCTTGTCTGCTACTAAATTTCCAGTTGGATTACAATCCCGCGTGAAAGGTGTGATTGAGATTATACAAAATAAATCCATGGAAGTTTGTCTAATAGGGATATGTGGAGAGCGAGGATCGGGTAAAACCACCCTTGCCAAAGCTATCTACCATCAAATTCATAGTACATTCACAGAGAAAAGTTTTATTGAAGATATTGCACAAGTTAGTCAAACAAGAGGGCATGTTCATTTACAAGAACAACTTCTTTCGGATGTCCTAAAAACAAAGATGAATATACCTAGCGTTGAGATGGGAAGAAGTATAATTCGGGAAAAACTTCATGGGAAAAAATTGCTCCTTGTACTTGACGATACTAAATACGAACCATTATTAGACCTATGGGATAGTCATGTATGGTTCGCTAAAGGAACTGTCATAATAATTACTGCAAGAGAAGAACACCTACAGAGGATACCTCAGATTGATTCTGTTTTTAATGTAAATTTGTTGAGAGAAAATGAGTCCCTTGAGCTTCTTAGTTGGCACGCATTTAGAGAAGAAAAACCAAAAGAAGAATACAATTACCTTGCAAAAAGAGTAGCTGATTATTGCAGAGGACTACCTCTTGCTCTTGAAGTCATTGGAAGTAGTTTATTTGAAAGGACGAAAGAAGAATGGGAGAGTGTGTTGTTAGAATTAAAGGAAATTCCCAGGCTTGATGTCCATCGGAAATTGAAAATAAGCTTCAACAATTTACGCAATGAAATGGAAAAAGATTTATTCCTTGATGTATGTTGTTTCTTTGTTGGTAAAGGCAGAGCCTTCGTTACAAAGATCCTAAACGACTGTGGAGTAGATGCTGATAGTGGAATAAGAATTCTCATAGAACGTAACCTCATACAAGTTAGAAAGAACAACAAATTAGGAATGCAACCGTTGCTACGAAAAATGGGAAGAAAAATTATTCGTGAAATTTCAGGAAAGGAACTTGGGAAGAACCCTCAACTATGGTTTGGTCAGGATGCAGAATATGCAATGTTAGAGAATACTGTAAGAACATTTTTTATCTATCGTTTTGAAACTTCTTTTGGAAGTGTTTGCTTTCTCATGAGCAATATATTTGTTTTTCTTAGCTCTTCTCATCACACCGGACAAAAGTCATTCAGAAATTGCCTTTCAAGATGCTTGTAATAGCCACAAGAGACTTATTCGAACGTTATCCTTTAGTGATAAGAGACACATCAAGGACTCGGAAACTCACTGAAGATTTTGGGAAACTGAGATGGATCAATTTGCAAGGGTTTACTTCAGAATACCTACCTAACGACTTTAATCTGCATGATGCAATGGCAATTGATTTAAAACACAGTCTTCTTCTATTAGTCTGGAAAGAACATCAGGTTTTTATTTCGTGTCATTTTCTTTTAAAACTTAGCTTAATTAAAATAAAAATACTATTTGTTTACACTTATAACTATATCGGTTTTTCATTTTCTTCTCTAATATTTTGTCAAAAACTTTCTGCTTGAAGGTTTTGAAGTGGCTAAAAGTCCTTAATCTTAGTCACTCCAAGTACTTGAGAGAAACTCCTGACTTTTCTGGACTACCACGTCTTGAAAAACTCATTCTCAAAGATTGTCCAAGATTGCGCAAAGTACACCCGTCTGTTGGATGTCTCAGCAATCTTATATTGCTAAATTTGAAGGATTGTACAAGTCTAAGCAATCTCCCAAGAGAGGTATATAAGTTGAAATCTTTAAACACTCTCATTCTCTCTGGTTGTTCGAAGATTGACTTATTGGAAAAATATATAGTGCAAATGGAATCCTTGATAATTCTAATTGCTGAAAATGCAGCTGTGAAACAAGTACCTTTTTCAATTGTAAGCTCAAAAAGCATTGGATATATATTCCTACGTGGAGTTGAGGGATTGTCACGTAATCTTTTTTCTTCTATAATTCGGTCTTGGATGTCACCAATAATGAATCCCTTATCTTATATTCACTCGTTTTGCATGGATGTTGAGGATAATGGTTGGAACAATATTGCGCCATTGCTTAGCACCCTTGCAAGTCTTCGAAGTGTTTTGGTGCAATGTGACACCGAGTTTCAACTATCCAAGCAAGTTGAAGATATTCTGATCGATTATGGTGTAAATATTACAAAATCAGGAATTTCAAAGCAGCACTTCAAGTATTCTTTGATTGGTGTTGGAAGATGCAAGGATTTCTTCAATGCTGTCAGTGATAGCATATCTAAGGTTCTTCTCTAGCTTTTCCTGTGTTCCTTACCTTCACTAACATTTTATCTATTAATTAAGAGAACACAATAATCCTAATAAAGTATGTAATATATACTACAATTCTAAAATTTTAGCTCCCAGCGCTTCTACAGGCACACAACTTCATCCAAAAGTTTCTGATTTTAATAACCAACTAACCAAGTGATTATGCTTATACTAAGTACTAGCAAATTGATTTCCACTTTCTTGCTTTACTAGCTTCATAATGGTTGTAGAACTATAAACCATGAGAGACAAAAACAAAACCGCATTATGAATCCTTAAAGAAATGATGGTGAAATACACTCAAGAAAACTATTAACTAGATTTTTTTTAACCATGTATCAATTTTTGTTTAATTAAGCGTGTCCTTATTATCTCATGATACAGGTAGTTGCAAGCAATGAGTCACGTGATGTTTCTCTCCCAGGTGATGTTGATCCTTATTGGTTGGGCCACATAGGTGAGGGACATTCTGTTTCTTTCACTGTGCCTCCAGATCGTGACTTGAAGGGAATGGCTTTGTGTCTCGTTTATTTATCAACCCCTGAAATTGTGGCAACAGAATGTCTTAGAAGTGTCTTAATTGTTAATTACACAAAGTGCACCTTGCACATACACAACCATGGTAGAGTAATTTCCTTTAATGATATAGATTGGCAAGGTATAATATCAAATTTGGGATCAGGAGACAAGGTGGAGATTTGTGTGACTTTTTCTCATGAATTGGTAGTCAAGAACACAGTTGTCTATCTGATATGTGATGATCAATTAAATGACTTGGAAAAGGAGCCTGCGCCAAAGAAAAATTCCCTCATTAGATTTCTTAAGAAAATTGTAATGTGACCTTTGATAAGTCATTTATCTTCTTTTAGAACAGCAGGATCTCGAGTTATGGAATTAATCCTTGTGTCCTTGAGTGCAATTTATTTTTTCTTATACTTCCCTTGTTTATTTTACCCTGTTTTTGCTCCTCACATTGTGCTTCCTTGGCTTTATTTGAGATGTTTACTGTATTTGTTTTGTCGTTGTTGCTTTTGTCGGTTCTTTTACCTTTTACCATATAATATTTCATTAAGAAATCCTCGCAAAAGATGCTGCATTATGGAATAAAGACAGCTGAGGTTCGATATCTATAAGCTATCATGAATAAAACTAAAAAAATATACATGAAAAAGAACGTATTAAGTCATCAGGTTTCGTTATAGGTGTGTGACTTCACATAATGAAATGTATTAAGGTTTAAGACTTCTAAAAAAGAACAAATAACATTCAAGTTTAAAGCATTGTATATGTTGTAATGACTTTGTCCTTTATATAGGCCTTCAAATAAGACTGTTTCTTGCATAATCTTTAGAGATATTATCCTTTTATGCTTGATAACACAATCGTTTGCATATATATGGACTTGTAGAATGTTGCACTTCCTTATAAATACTGCGAGCTATAGATAAGGAAACATGCAAAGAACGTTTGGAATAATATGTTTATGATATTGTACAAATATTGATTGCCTCACGTTCCTTACGATCAATGATTCTTTTTATATAGGTTTATTTTTTAACATTGCTCAAACAAATTGTTTCTGCATTTATCAAAGAAAATAGTGGCTTCAACTTTAAGGGCAATGTTTAAGTTAATTTGAGCAAATTGAAAGTTACCATAATAATTGATTTTATGGGTAAAAAGATATTTATGAACATTTGTTTTGTCAATCAATTAAGATTATCATATACTAGACTGTCTTGCTTAATTTAAATGCTTTTAGTAGGTGTAACAGCTTTTCCTTCATAAAATACAACATTAGAATGTTTATAAGCACAACATAAAAAAAGCACAGATGCAGAAAGAAGGTGGCAATGCAACATACTTTATAGTGTTTTTAGTATTGAAGACAAAACACATTTTCTCACACCCCGTTTTTGTCAGCATCAAGAAGGATAGAGAGAAAGAAAAAACTATATTTCTATCATTGTGGTAGTTGAAGGTTACAATCATGACAATACTTTATATAAAACTGCCAAAATAAAGCATATTTTTACGTGGACTTAGTAGATAATCTTGTTTAGTATATATCTAGAAGAAGTTGTTCCTGTACACGGATTTTACAATAATAGTAATTTTATTATTATTACGACAAAGTGTATGAGTGTACATAATGCAGGATGATATTCAAGTGTGTTCTTCAATTCAGTAAAGGGACGAGATTACGGTGCGATCCTAATAATATAACGTATCACGTTGAACCAAAAACAGAAACTAATAGACAACAAATCATAACACACTTTAAGAAGAAAATACCGAAATTTAACTGAGTTTATTTCTTGATACAGTGTTAATAATGTTAGAAAGGGAAAAAATTGTCAGAAATAATAAGAAAGAAAATACAATAAACATCTCAAGGACAGGCAACAAGGTATAGCGCGAGGAGTGAGAAACAGGATAAAATAAAAATTGAATTTTAAACTATAAACTGCTACTCAACACAAACAAGAAAACAACGACACAGAAATAAACTGTAAACAAGGACATTAGGATTTAATACTCAAGGCATCTTGTTTTGTTCTCAAAGAAGAAAAATAACTTACCAGTAGTCACACCTCACCATTTTCTTAATGAATTTGTCAAGGGCATTTACCTTTGGCTCAGGGCAAGGGTCCATTTCTAAGCCATTTGATTCACCATATATAAGATAGATAGTTGTGTTCTTGACTACCAATCCTTGATCAAAAGTCACAAAAATCTCCACCTTATCTCCGAATCCTAAATTTGACACTATGCCATTCCAATCCTCATCCTTAAAGGAAATTATTGTGCCATGGTTGTATATCTGGCATGTACACTTTGTGTAATTAGCAATTAAGACACTAGAAAGACATTCAGGTTCAATGATTTTGGAGGTTGATGAATAAACAACACACAAAGCCATTCCCTTCATGTCACTATTGTGAGGCACAGTGAAAGAAACGGAATGTCCCTCACCCATATGGGCATACCAGTAAGGATAGTTGTCACTTGGAAGAGAAACATAACAAGACTCACTGTTGGTCAATCCCTGTACCAGGAGAGCAAAGGCTTAGTCATGTATGAAAATTTTCTATTCAAATGATCACCTACAATCCTTGTTTTATCATTCTGAATCACAAATATGAACCTTTTTAATCAAATTAAAATGTATTCCTGGAATTAGTCACCTCAATAATCATCACTAGTTCTATGGGTATGCAAATTATGAACGAGATTGATGTTTATTGTACCAATCATTCCTGTTAGTCGCAATCTTGATTAGCCATGGAAAACACAAAAATGGACTTTTTAATCAAGTTACAAAGCACAAATCAAATTTAACAAAATTGGTCATAGTTTTGCTCTGCATTTCTGTTTACGATCAATGGGAATCTGACAAACATGAGTCAAGTTTAGCATGATCATTTGGCTTGTTGATAATTAAAGTGAGGTATTTTTAAATGAAGCAATGCTACTGTAAAAAAAACGGGTGAAAAAAGGTTGAGTCTTGTAGTTTCCTTTAGATACTGTATTAGGGTTATTTCATGTTGTCTCAACAGCTAAAATGAATGGAAAGCTATGTATGTACACAAAGGTAAGAGCTAGAGAAGGAACCTCAGAAACGCTATCGCTGAGAGTGTTGAAGAACTCCTTGTAACTTCCAATACCAATCGAAGAAAATCTCAACTGATCCTTTGAAATTTTTGATTGTGTAAAATCAGCACCGCATTCGAAAAGAATTGTTTTTAGGTGCCTATATAGTTGAAACTCTGTGTCAAATTGAACCAAAACACTTCGAATATTTGCAAGGCTGTTATGCAATGGGGCAAGGTCACCCCAATTATTATTCTCCTTATCCACGCAAAACGGACGAATAAAAGATTGGGGATTCCTTGTTGGCAACATCCAAGACCGAATAGCAGAAGGAATAATATGATGTGACAATCCTCCAAATCCATATAGGGATATATATGCAATGCTTTTTGAGCTTAAAATTGAACAGGGCACTTGTTTCAGAGCTGTATTTTCAGTAACTAGAGTTATCAAGGATTCCATCTTCACTATATCTTCTTTCAATATGTCAATCTTGAAACAACCAGAGAGGATGAAAGTTCTCAAAGATTTCAACTTATATACCTCTCTGGGGAGACTGATTAGACTTGTGCAGTCTTTCAAATTGATCAGTAGTAGGTTGCAGAGATTTCCAATGGATTCGTGTACCTTGTACAAACTTGGGCAATCTTTTAGAATGAGCTTTTCAAGACTTGGTAGTCCTGAAAAGTCAGGTGTTTCTCTTAAGAACTTCGAGTGACTAAGATTAAGGAATTTTAACCACTCTAAAACCTACAAAGATAGTTTTTTGACAAAAGGATTTGGGAAGAAAAATAGTAAACAACAGTTATAATCGGAGCCAATTATACTATTTCTAACTTAATTAACCTATGAGTTTTAAAAGAAAAGGCATGTATGAATACCTGGGGTTGTTTCCAGACGAGTTGAAGATGACTACGTTTTAAATCAATTGCAATTACATTTTCCATATGAAAGTTGTTTGGAATGTATTTAGAAAGAAACCCTTGCCAACAAATCCATCTGAGTTGTTTAGAAACGTAGCCATAATCTCCATTAAGTTGTACACGATCCAATTGTAGAAGTCTTAATCTCTTCATTTCCTTGAAGGCATGGGCTTCAAAGCAATCTGTGCTGGTTGAATGTAGTTTCAGGGACAATCCCTGGGTAGCTTCTGTTCCCTGTGATGAATATAGCAAAGATAAACAATTGGTAAATCCCTAAATTTCTGTTGATTATTGCTACCTAATGCCGAGTCTAACAAGTTAACAACACATCCATTACAATGAAAAAGAAAACACGTTGAAATAAAGAATGTTCTTACAGTATTATTTTTCAGTACATCTTTTACATCATCCTGAAACCATAGTCGACTCCTTTTCCACGGTTCCTTTGGGCATCTCTGAAAAATAATTTCTCTTCCCATGTCTCGAAACAAAGGATGCATTTTAAGTTTGTTGTTCCTTCCAACTTTTATGAGGCCACGTTCTATGAGAACTTTTATTCCAATATTAGCATGTAGTCCACAGCCATTTAATACATCTGTGACATAGTTTCTCTCTTTACCAATAAAGAAACAACATATATCAAGAAATATATCTTTTTCCATTTCACGTAAATCGTCAAAACTTATTTTCAATTTCTCTTGAACTTGATCAATGGAAATTACTTTTAGTTTTGACGGTACATTTTCCCACTCTTCCATTGTCCTACCATATAAAAAGGAACCAAGGACCTTAAGAGCTAGTGGTAGTCCTCCACAATAAACAACTATGTTTCTTGCAAGTTCATTTAAGTCTTTTCTTGGTTTTGCTTCTCTAAAGGCATGCCAACTAAAAAGTTCAAGGGAATCATTTTGGTTCATAACATCCATTTCATAAACATAATTAACTTTAAGTCGGTTCAGCAATTGAACATCTCTAGTTGTAATGATTATCACAGATCCTTGACCGAACCATTCACAACTCCCGCATAGGTTTTCTAATTGGCTAAACTCATTCACATCATCAAGCACAATGAGCACCTTTTTTCGACAAAGTTCGTTCTCGATGATAGTTCTTCCCATCCAAGTGCTTTTGAACCCGAACTTTGATTTTAGGACTTCATAAAGAAGATTTTCTTGCAAATCAACATTTTTGCTATTTACTAGATCCCAATCTCTAATATTTTCAATAAAACTCTTACCAATGAATGTACGATAAATTCGATTATAGATGGCTTTGGCTACAGTAGTTTTACCCGATCCTCCCATTCCCCATATTCCTATCATACAGACTTCGGTGGAATGATTTTCGATACATCTAATCACCCTTTTCACGTGGGACTCTAATCCAACAGGGAATCGGGTAATAGGCAACTCTGAATAGTCCAACAATGTTTGAACGCGGCTAACAATTGCCTCCACAAGTTCGGCATCATGCCTTCAAGATGAATGGTAATGTATTACCACAATAAATCACAACCTTAACATATGCTTCATTCAATCTCAAACAAAAGAAAGTATGAAGGATTCATTTGTTTACCTGAAATTTCTGAGATCCAAACCAGTGATACCTGCGGCTGTGGTGAGTGCACGGCTCCACTTGGACAATGAAAGTTCCAGTTGTTCTCCTGAATAGCTTTTGCGTGCAGTTTCTTCCAATGCTTTTCCAAAATCATCCTTCTGATGACGTACATCCAATGGGTCAATCTCGTAAAATACGGGCAGAACTATTTGACCAAAAGTTGCTACACATTCAATGATTTGTTCAAGCTCAAGAAGACAACAGGTAGATTCAGTGTATGTTTTGGAGAAAACGATAATTGCAATCTTAGAGCTTGCTATTGCTCGCAAGTGTTCTTCCATCTTCATTCCCTCATGTAGATTCTCTTCCTTAATCAATGTTTTGACCTTAGCTTGTAAAATAACATAATGGAGATGAGAAACAAACTTTCTACGGATGTCTTCTCCGCCAAAGTTGACGAACGCATCGTATATGAAATTGGATTCTGATTTTAAGAAGGAAGAAGATGATGATGAAGAAGAAGAAGAAGCGAACTCCATCAGAGGAATTGAAGTCAACTCTTCAAAGGTAAGCAATAATGATAACAAAATGTTAAATACAATATAAGTAATTTCCGATACAAGTAATTAATGTTAACCATGAAGATAAAAAAATTGTTGCTCCAGTACCAGAATTTTTACGAGATTCTAGCATTATAAAGTAAAAAAATCATTTAATAAAAATAAAGTCCACAATATAAAATTTTATTTCCATTCTCATAATCTAACTAGCAGTGCCGTAACAGGTATCGTTTCTTTGTGACAGGAAATTTTAGTTTCTACCATTTGCATGCTTACTTTGACCTTTCAGCATACACGTTGACTTCAATTATGGAATGTGTGGTTTCCAAGTAATTATTTTTAACATACACGTTGACATGGCTTACGTGACAGCCTTTTTTTTATTTTTAAAGTAATTATTTTAAATGAAACCAAATTGATGTGCACGTGCGGAAGTTATCCTGAAAGTTGTTTTTGGCAAAATGAAATTGTTGGTGCGTCAGAGAGAGAGAAAGGGGGAGAAAGTGGAGTTGTTGGTGCGATAGAGAGAGAGAAAGGCAGACTGACAGAGAGAGAGCAAAAGGCAGGGTAAACTCTAGTTCTTAGAGAAGCAGAGAAAGAGTGAGATCAAAAGTCATAAAAGAAGACGTTTGTGCTTGTCGGAGAACAGAGGTGTGACTAGAAGTCATCCACGGCGACGTTTCCACCATTTTCGCATTTGAAGTGACAGGTGTCTTTGGAAGTTTTTGCATAGTTAATCAAAGAAGACGACCACTAGGGCTTTCAAAAATCCAACACCTCCGACACACCACAACGACGACGGTGGGTAGGAACCTTTATTTTGTAAGTATCCCCTAATTCTATTTGAAAGATTATGTTTTTTATAACCCCTTTTTCAGCAGAAATTCTCCGATTTGTATGCGGTTTGAGTTATCTCAAGGGTTGCACAATCAGGTAATTATATTCAACGTTTGGTTCATTAAACTTAATTTTCCATTTCGGGGTATTGCTGATTTGGTTTTTATTAGTGTATAAAACATGGCAGTTTTGGTGTTGAAATTATTGATTGAGGTGTTGAAATTATTGTTGATTTGATGTATATAATTTTTCTGAAATTCCTAAAATTATGATTTTTTACAGAGATGTATTTCGTCATTGCTGTAAAACAAAGTGCATTGGTGCTTTGAATGAAAAGTTAAGTGTGCCACAAAAGGAGTATATTGCAAGCACCCCGTTTTGGTGGTTTCCCATGTTAAAGGAATCATTGAAGATAAGTAGAAATGTTTTATCTCAATTATGTGTTAAATGGGTTGAAAGAAGGGGTGATTTTGATGTTAGCGGTGAAGTGGTGGAATTTAATTTATTAGATGTTTGGTTAAGGTTAGGATTGAGGGTGGTAGGAGAAAAAATTGATTTAAATGAGGAAGTTTTGGAGAGTGAGACATGGAATACTTTTAGGGGTCAAAGAGTTGATGTTAAGTTGATATCTGATTTTTTGATGAAATTTGATGATGATGTTGGTGATGTTGAATTATTTTGCAAGTTATATATTGTGTTAGGAATATCAGAGTTCTTGCTTTCAAATAAAAAGGGTAGTGTTTTTCCCATTATTTTTAAAATTGTTGATGACATGGAAAATATTGGAAAATATAATTGGGGTACATTAGTGTACGAGTATTTGGTGTGTAACTTGTGTAGTGCTTTGTTGGCATTGCAGAATGAACCAAGTCGATTTGAGTTCTATGTGGTTGGATGTGCGTATTTGCTTGAGGTAAAGTGATTTATGGTTTTTAATGTTGTTTACTGATGGTTTTCATTTTGCATAAATTGATTTTAGCTTTTATTTATTTTTGCGATTATGGTCATTTGATCATTTGATTATTTGATTATTTGCCACTCAACGTTCAAGTGTAAGATGAACTTGTTCCCACAATTGTTGTATTGGATGAATGTGAGCGTGGGTGACAAAGTCATGAAGACTGCGTTTGATAACGACATGGTGTGGACGTGCTTAACAATATTATTTATTTTCCAGTTTGTAAGTTTTTTGGATGTGACACATGTGTTTTTTTCTATAGGCTATTGTTGATGTGGTGGCGTCAAAGGAAGAACTTGATCATGTTGTTGTAAGAGAAGCATTTGAATAATTTGGCACTGCATACAAAACCCAAGATGTGAAGGACAAGGAAGAGGTTGAGCGTTTGCTACAACATCATGAAGCAGAGATAGTTGATTTGGAACAATCTATGTCTGCATTGGATGACTTGGTTGCAAAATGGAAGGGTGAACGCCCAAAGGATGAGGTCCCAGATGAAGTAGGTGATGATATTTTCGATAATGACGATATGGTGAATGAGCAAAGCGTTGAGCCACCTGATGATGTAACAGGTGTTGAAAAAGATGATGATGCACAACATAGCAATATGTATGACCGTATGAAGGCCCAACCTCGTAGGCGGTTCAAGAGTGTTGCCATAAAAACACCATTTTCTGTTTATGGAAAGAAGAAGTTCAAATCACTAAAAATGGGTTGATGGTGTTGTGAATTGATAAGTACACGTAGGAAGTCATTGTTATTTTTTGTTTAGTTAATTATGAATGTAGTTTATGTATGGTATGTATGGATGGAAATTATGGATGAAATTGATGGTATGGTCACTATTATTTTGGCAAACCATTTATGTATGTAGCAATGTATTTCTTAAATTGATGATAGAAATTTGGTAATGAAGTCCCCTGATATGTCCCCTATTGTCCCCATTAAATTATTTCAGGAGCAACATATGGATTGATTTTACAGGAGAAAGTGTGTGCATGATTCTGTTATCTGTTTTGGTTGTGAAAATGTATGTTACAGGTATCCAGTTGTTTCTTTTTGGTTTGCTCAACAGTTATATTTGTGTTCGTAGTGGGTGTGAGAACCAAAATATGTAACAGAAGATCGCACTTAATTTCCCTTCACACCCCATTTTGGTGTGAGATCCAAAATATGTAACAGAAGTCCCCACTTAATTTCCATTCATTCCCCACTTCCATATTATAGCATTTGCATATGTTATCCGTCCACATAACCTACTGGGGAATTATTTTTTGGATGGAAGGAATTATCCACCATTTGAACGTGACTTTGATCAGTTTGTGGTTGACATGTATTTGTCATTGCTTAAGCAGGTTGGGGCTGTGAACCAGAATGTTGAACATAAGTCCCCACTAAATTGTTTTCTAGTCTCTAGTTTTCACCCATTTTTGAATTTAATCTTTTTTGTCAGAAATCCATGTGTTCCGGTTATGGAATGTGATGGTCAAGGAAGATGATGTGATTGGCATATATTCAAAAAATTGCTTAAGCCATTTGGGGCTGTGAACCATAACTCCCCACTTAATCGTTTTCTAGTCCCCAGTTTTCACCCATTTTTGAATTCATTTTTTGTGGTCAGAATTTCGTGGCCAACCTTGTGTACCCATTAAGGAATGTGGTGGGGATGGAAGACGATGTGTGAATTATGTTTTCATGGAAATATATTTTTAGCATCATACACTCACTGGGTCCGTAACACAATCCGTGAAACTGGTAGTGTGAACCAAAATATGTAACAAAACTCCGCACTTGTTTTAGTTACACTCCCCACTTTTTAACATAATTGTGAGTTTAAAGAGAATTTTTTGCCTACCAAATAAAATTGTAATTTGAAATTTGAATTGGTTATAAAAAACATGAAATTTGAATTGGTTATCAAAACTTTGAAATTTGAATTGGTTATAAAAACTGGTTGTGTCAACCAAAATATGTAACAGCACTGCCCACTTGTTTTCGTTTCACTCTCCACTTTTTAACCTAATTGTGAGTTTAAAGAGGATGTTTTTGCCTAGCAAATAAAATTGTAATTTGAAATTTAAATTGATTATAAGAAACATGAAATTTGAATTGGTTATCAAAACTTTGAAATTTGAATTGGTTATAAAAACTGGTTGTGTCAACTCAAATATGTAACTTCACTCCCCACTCGTTTTAGTTCCACTCCCCACTTTATAACATAATTGTTAGTTTAAAGAACATGTTTTTTCCTAGGAAATAAAATTGTAATATGAAATTTAAATTGATTATAAGAAACATGAAATTTGAATTGGTTATCAAAACTTTGAAATTTGAATTGGTTATAAAAACTGGTTGTGTCAACTCAAATATGTAACTTCACTCCCCACTCGTTTTAGTTCCACTCTCCACTTTATAACATAATTGTTAGTTTAAAGAACATGTTTTTTCCTAGGAAATAAAATTGTAATATGAAATTTGAATTGGTTATAAAAAACATGAAATTTGAATTAGTTAGCAAAACTTTGAAATTTGAATTGGTTATAAAAACTGGTTGTGTAAACCAAAATATGTAACAACACTTCCCACTTGTTTTAGTTTCACTCCCCACTTTTTAACCTAATTGTGAGTTTAAAGAAGATGTTTTTGCTTAGTAAATAAAATTGTAATTTGAAATTTGAATTGGTTATAAAAAACATGAAATTTGAATTTGTTATCAAAACTTTGAAATTTGAATTGGTTATAAAAACTGGTTGTGTGAACCCAAATATGTAACTTCACTCCCCACTCGTTTTAGTTCCACTGCCCACTTTATAACGTAAATGTTAGTTTAAAGAACATGTTTTTTCTAGGAAATAAAATTGTAATTTGAAATTCGAATTGGTTATAAAAAACATGAAATTTGAATTGATTATAAAAACTTTGAAATTTGAATTGGTTATAAAAATTGGTTGTGTAAACTAAAATATGTAACAACACTCCCCACTTTTTAACCTAATTGTGAGTTTAAAGAACATGTTTATTCCTAGGAAATAAAATTGTAATATGTTCACATTGTCGTGATTCTAAACTTTGAAATTAGAATTGGTTATACGAACCTTGAAATTAGAATTGGTCATAAATACTGGTTGTGTCAACCAAAATATGTAACAGAACTCCCCACTTGGGGTAGTTTCAGTCCCCAATTTTTAACGTAATTGTGAGTTTAAAGTGCATGTTTTTGCCTAGCAAATAAAATTGTAATATGTTCACATTGTTGTTATTAAATGTTGTTGACAATGTTGATGGATTCATAACACAAGACTGGGAAACGAAAACCGAAATATTCATCAACACTCCACATGAAGTTATTATTGACTCCATAGTTGGAACTTAAATACTGGGACTGATGTTACTCTTGTTTTGCTGTTAAATCATGATTACCCACATCCAAATAAGGTTGCACCTAATGTATTGGTTATATGAATAATTTGTTTGCATCAAAGTATCAAATAATTCACCAGTATTTGCACATTGAAACATCAAATACATCTTAATTAAAGAAATGACTCCCAAGTTACCAAAAAGTAACAAAATGGCAAAATTTATTTAAATTTTTGTAATGAGAACATAAACACACAAAACACTTGTACAAGCGTCTGTGTGGATGTCATAACATCAGACTAAATTTATTGACTTTGCAACGTAACAGTAGCACCGATTAATGTAAATATCAACTATAGGTTGTTTTTGAAGATGGTCTACCTCAAACACCAATCTGTCTCCTTCCTTCAACCTATTTTCAACACAAAACTGCCTCCAGCTTGTCCAAACTTGGTTGATTTCTTCGATCACGACACAAGAAGTTTGCATTCCACTCCACTTCTCCGTGTAACCAGATATATGACATTCATTTCAAGGCTCTTGATGACGTCAGCAAAAGCAACATTCAAGTCCTGTTAAGATAACCAACAATAACGTCACCAAAAAGGTTGAATTCATAGGTATTAATCGTATTTAAGAGAATTCACATCAGAAAAAAAGTAATTACCAAGTGACTTGCTTTTGCTTGAGATTTAGTCAACGTCATCGCAAACAGTGTTGTTCCAGGGTCCGTGGATGCTCTCTCTAAGAATGCCTCCATATTTTCTAGTGTGCATTGCCCAATAAAAACTGTTATTTGGAAATTACAGTTGCCCACATAACGAAATTGGACGTATGAGTCCCACATCTGTGTTGTGTATGTCTTTTCCAGATCTTTCCACCCATCCGTTAATTTTGGATTCATTGTATCCATGTTATAGGATACTACAAATCGATTTTCAAAGCTATCAAGCAAAGTCCGTGGGTGAGTTCCTTTTCAAATGTCGCAACAAAATGTCGATCCACATAAGCAAACGACTACATGGAAAGTCAGAAACATAATATGTTAAATAATGTAAATCATTGTAAAGACAATGACAATTAAAAGGGTACGAAGAACCTGCTGATGTATGTTAATCGTGGTGAAGGTCCACAACACCTTGGTCCCAATAGGAGGAACGTCATGAACATGAATTTGGCCTTCACTGTTGCAACCATTCGCTGCCATATTATTGGGTTGGTGGTGATGTTTCCATGATTTGTTAGGGTTTTTGATAGATGAGAGTGGATCTCAAACAAGGTTACATTAAAGGCATTAAATACTGGTGGTTGAGGAGAGCTGGACAGACGAGACGGATTGGTGGGTGTCGCAGCAGTAAGTTTGAAGGGTCAATACATAATTAATATGAAATGGTGGAAGTTGAACATTGGGTTCCCCCACATGGAGTCTGAAACGTTAACTTTTAGTGTGTGCCACCAATGTTAATATGGACACATGATTGGTACCCGTTAACGTAATGGCCATAGTCACTAACATTAATTCATTTAATGAATAATGAAATGGAATTAAGAAATTTAATTATTCATCTAATTGGAATATTTAATAGAGGAAACGTTCAAAGGACATAATATTTCATTAAATGGAATAACCATTACAATATGAAATCACCAAGCATTTACACACATGTAATTGACAAACAAGACGACATGAGTTACATTATGTTTGTCTATTTCATGTGGCCCAAAAGCTATCTGATAATAAAGTTAAGCTATCTCAGGTGCATTTCCAAAACTAGTTGTAAATGTTTAACAAAACATAAATATAACTTTGATGACAACAAATCACTTTACCACCACATTCCATTTGTACTTGACTTTGTGTTCGTACCTCTAATTTTTTCAATTGTGGGTTGTTGTAGACATTTGAGTGTTTCCAGAATCAGACTCCACAGATGTCAACAAAGACATAAATCCATTATTAGGAATGTGTTTTGAGTAACGATTGGCCTTCAAAGGGCACATGTTGATGGTCTGATGATGTATCAAAATAGCATGTGTCTTGTTAAAAATATAACAAACAGTTAGTTCTAGTATTGATTAATGACTTCATAATTTATTAACATTTTATAAAATTAAATGTACTGACCAATAAAGTTCTACTAGCTTTGTTTTTAGACGCATTTGTTCTCTTCCTCTTACATATTTTCTCAATAGTTGATTAAATTCTGTTTGAACGTGGTCTTCCCTTCCTCTTAACCTGAATTGGGCTTAGAACCGTTCCGATGTTGGTTGCAGATGGAATAACATCATTATTGCTTTGGCATCCACCAGCGTTGGTAATTACACATTGGATTGGTTTGGTTGGTACCCCTAATAATTTTGCTATAAGGTGCAGTTCATCACACAACTTATTTGTTGCATTATCTGAGTCACAAGCAACCTCAACTATATCATAAAAAGTCTTGCATAATAATTGGTACCTTTGCATTCGTGGGTCGTCACTACTTCTATTGTAACCTGCATTTATGAGGTTGTGTCTCCTTCGCACATTTTAGACCAACGTCGGAGAACATACTTCTCTGGAACACATTCAATATCTTCTTGTCCCAGGATCAAGAAGTTGTGACGAAACAATATGCTTCGAAACTCAAACAACAAACAACTACATTCAATATTTGTTGTCACTGAGTCGAGTTTAAATTGTGCATTTTGTGGTTTTTTTTCCGTTCCATATCCACTCTTCCTTGACCGTATACTTCCAAACAGTTTCATCTTTTGACACACTCTTAACGAAGTAATTCATCTTACCCCTGAATTCGTTTGAACCTCACCAAATTTGGTGTGTGTGTATTCTAATTGAAATTGTCTTTCAATTAGTGATTGAGATCCACATGCAACAATTGTATTAACAAATGGAAAGTCAGCTTCAAACTCCTTTTCTCTCTTTTGCCTTAATGCATTGTCATACAGTACCACAAATTGTTGCAAGGTTGTGCTAGAATTGATGAATCCATCAAAAAATGCATTCATGCCTTCATTCCTTTGTGTAGTTGACATTTCAGCCCAGAAATGACATTTCAAATAGTAGGGAACCCAACGATGCTTCTCATCATACAATGTAGACAACCATTCATTTGCATTCAAGTCATACTTGTTAATAAAGCCCAGCCACCCTAACTCAAACTCATTAACACAGATGGAGTCGTACACAAGTTTTTTTAATTCAGTCTTCATAGGTTTGTAGTTTATGTACCCTTGCAATTTCTCAAGCACCTTTTTTTCATGATGTGCCACAAGCACCACCTATGTTTTGTGTTAGGAAAAACTACTTGAATTGCGTTCATCATCGCTTTACATTGGTCAGTCACGATACCATCAGGTTCAACGTTGGACATGCATCAACGCCAACACTGAAAAAGCCAGACAAACATACTTGTGTCCTCAGCAGATACAAGATCGCAACCTAACAAAATAGACTGCCCATGGTGATTGACTCCCACAAAAGGCGCAAATGGCATGTCGTATTTTTTGGTTAAGTAGGTGGTGTCAAATGACACCACATCACCAAAATCTTGACATGTCGCTCGACTTCTTGCATCGGCCCAAAAGACATTGCATATTCTGTTGTTTTCGTCCATGTCTATATCGAAATAAAAGTCGTTCAATTCTCTCATTTGTGAGAAGTGTCGAAGCAACGCTTGTCCATTCCCATCCTTGCACAATGACCTTCTTTGTTTACCAATGTAGTTGCGAAGATCCCGCTCAATGAAGCTTATGTTATCATATCCACCAGCTTCACAAACTAGTGATCGAAAACTTTTGTTGATTCTAACATCGGCTTCGTTGTTAATGTCAACTGTTTGCCTGACATGCATATTTACTTTACAGTTGCCACGTATTAGCTTTGACTTCTTTGGACTAATATCATGACTATGTTCAGTGACAACACTCCTTATGTACCATTTTCCTTCCTTCTTCCCAACAGTTATACCTGCTTTGCATTGCTTTTTTTTGGCTTGGCACGATCTTCAATTTTAGGGGAATGATTGACACATAATTTCCTTCACGAAAACAAACTAACTTTATGTAGTTGATTTCATTGTCTGCTCCGCGTAGGGAACTTTTGATCCTAACACCAAAGCCAATGTTGATAGCATAATTTTTGTAAAAAACTTTCACAGCCTCCAACGTATCAAAACACATATGGACTTTTGGAACAATGTCATCTTCGTTGAGGTTATGTGCATTGTCACTACTGGTTTCTTCATTGACTTCATGTGATGCTTCGACAATAATTTCTTCGCCCAAGCAAATATCATCAAGTGACGGAAATGATTCCATTATAATCTTTGTATGGTCAATAAGATGGTTGTACATGTCATTAGATAAGATATTCAATATTTCATTCAAAGACAAAGACTTGGTGGCCAAATATCATATTCAACATTGATTGAAACCCTAGGTAACAGACACGGTAACTGCGACTGTAATGTTTAAACATACCAAGCCAATGCAGACAACCTCCATCATTAATGCGGAGATGAAAATATTTTTTGCTCGCAGAAATAATTTTTTTTAAACTAATAATCCCCACTTACTTGGAATGGAAGTTGACGATCTTTAACGAGGAAGAGTGTTGAGCTCCAAACAGCATTCAAAGACAGCTACCACCTGCGTGCCTTTAATGTGGAAGCTGGTACCATAACTTTGCACTAAGTTGTGTTAGGTAAGGGGGTTGGAGAGAAGTTAATGTGGTGGCGATGAAACAGGAAACAATACGTCAATGACCATTAAACTTCCTGAAGAAGAAAAGTAAGGGTATTATGGACATATCACTTTTAATTACTTTTTGTATATATTGGACCTCGCGGCCCACTTGGTATCAGACGAAAATAACTTTCTTAGTTTGTTGGGTTGCGCGGTTACATAGTAGGTAAGTCAACAACTCTTTCATTTCTGCATTTAACTTGGACATCATTAAATTTGGCCGACTGGTTTTCATTTACCTCACATACTTGTTCATTAAACTCTGTTAATATTGTCTGTTGTTTAGTGCCAATGGAATCGTGGAAGGGGCTTGATGTAGAAGAACAAGATTTGGAATCTTTCCTTAAAAAATGTAATTCATCAACTACACTTATTACAGGGCCTGTAGGAAATGTCCAGGCAGCCATCATTAACCGTGGTACAAAAGATGCACAAAGCACACAAGAATTTGCACAAGCTATTGCTGTTGCAACTTATGAACGAGATTTCAAATCAAATGCATGGTTATGGGTAGAGAAATTCATAAAGTTCCATGGTACATATGGTTTAATAAAAATTAGTTTGTTGTCAATTTGAATGTAGCCAAAACAGTAATTGTAGTTGTCATTGGCAGGGCTTGTTAAGGACGGAGACATTAACAATACTACACACTTAGGAAGTTGTAACAGAACTGGTATCCTTCCTTTTGTAGCATGCATTGTGGAACAGTGCAACTCAAATGGGTTAGGCGATATGCAAATATGTGTGAAGGTATCATTCTTTAACAAAGATCATATGTATTGAAACCAAATTCTTTGACTAATTCCTGCATTTACAAGAACAGGATCCTACTAGCACCGTTTGGGCAAGTGTGCACCGAAAAGTACTTCTTCATCCAGAATATCGAAGAGATTTTAATGTTGGAGCAGTTTTACTTTTGAACATCGTAAGTAAAATTTCCTTCCACACATTTTAGAATGTCATGATTAACATCAAAACATTATACGGTAAATCATTGTGATAGTAATGTTCTTTCCTTCTTCATAGCAGGTTGCGACTTTTAGTCATAAACATAAAATTTGTTACCTCAACATCACTGTCCGCAACATTGTGAAGGTACTGACCACAATTTGAAATTATGTCACCTTACTTCTACTAAATGCTAACGTTTGTTCACTACTTTGTTCATTCATATGGAAATACCCTTTATTGAAAATTAGATCTTCAAAGCAGACATTTGTGAACTGACAAATGAACTAGTCCAAGCGACTATGAAGTCTGTCATTGAGCCCCATCCATCACTTGATCCCAAAGTTTAGGTGATGGAGGCGTGGTTCGAGACCATCAAGGGATTAGAAAACAGATGATGGAATCATGCCTATGATCTTCAAAGAGATCTCAAATTAGCTTCAGATCGTAGAATAGGAACTCTTTTATATTTTTTTTGTAATATTTTTGTTTGGGCTTTTTCAGACCTTAAGTTATGTTGGACCTTTTTGTGTTTCGGCCCATAGTATATAAGCCCTTGTGAGACACATTTGTATTCAGATTTGAGTTATATGAAAATTTGAGTTTTCTCTCAAGTCTCGAGGTTCTACTCAGAACCACCGATCCTTATCTTTGAATCTCCGATTCAAAGTGGCGGATCTTCCTCACTTATCTTGGAACCTCCTTCAAGTGGCGTGATTTCCTCCCGTTCCGAAAACCCCCAAATCGACGTCTTCCATTTTCCCCCTTTTCATGTTAGGGTTCATACCCATTTTCGTTCCAAACGATTTTCCCCCAAATCCGAGACGGTCCTTCATAATCTGGTAATCAGAGCTCGGTTAGTTGTTCTTCTTAGATTGGTTTCGGATTTTCTCGTTTGTGGTTCCAAAATTGTTTGTGCTGCATTCGTTTGTTTTCGTTCATTACGTTGTGGGTCATATTCGTCTGGCTTGCTTTTCAATTGGTGAATGGAAGTGGTTGTTTATCCATAACGGCACAACTTTGTGGCCTTCAAAATTACTTATTCAAAGCGGCCCTTCCATGTTCTTTCATTGTAGCCATTGAGTATTTGTTATTGGTTTAGTTGTGGCAATCTAAATCCCCCCGAATGGGCTCCAGTTGCAAAACAAATTGCTAAAACTTTTTTATTCTCTTGTTGGAACCTTTTTTTGGTTGGCACGCCGAGTAGCAATTCGTGGATAGCTTGTGTTCTTGAAATTCATGAGTACCAAGTGTTTGCAAAATTACCTCAGTGGAAAAAAAAATTTATGTGTTCAAGTTCAATTTTGTTTCAGTTGGCAAGAGAAGTGGGTTGGTGTAAGTTTATCGTATGGGAGCAACTTATGTGTTATTGCAATAGCTTGGTGTTGTGGAATTAAGCCAACAGGTTTTGGGGTTCAGCGGTGCAAACCAAACTGCAGAATTTAATGTAGAAAATTGGAAGCTTGTGGTGTGGTCATATATAGCATATTGTAGTAATTGGATCAGTCCTCTACTATGTGGTTTCAAATGGTGGAATACCGAAATTGTCAGGCTTGAGGTGGACTTATGGTGCAGTGGTGGCATCCTTGGCTCGTTCGTGGTACATAGAGATGCCAAGTGGTGGAGTGGTCTTGTTCTCTTGCAGATTGAAGACGATTCTAGCAGTGGTAGCAGCTGGCTGGATTAGACCTATAATTGGCAATAACATACATTTATTTCAAGTGGTAGTGTGCAAAATTTTGGGCACTGCAGTATACAATCACACTTCTTAAGTTCGGTGGACAGCAAGATATTGATCCATGCGTGGCAGTTAAAGAAGTTCACCACGGCAGCAGCTCTTCTTGGCTTTCGGTGGACATCTTTAAGGCTCATTCGGTGCCAGCCATATATGCTTTTGGTCCAGTCGGTGCAGCAGATTGCAAGAGGTGTTAAGCAAAGTCAGCAAGGCTTCATTAGCTACAGCATTTTATTTCTTTGCTTTTGGAATTCTTGGTGCAGTTTGGACTCTTGCAGCTACACTTCATATCAGATTGTGGCTGGTTTCACGTGAATCAGGATTTTTGGTTTATGCAACCCCATTCTGTGCAGTTAAAATTCTGGGTGCAGAACATGGAGTCTGGAATGATTTCCGCAACATGTTCTAGCCAATCCTAGAGAACAGCTTGTGGTTGTCCTAAGCGGTGCAGTTGTGGTTGGCTTCTTGCCACATTCAGCGCAGAATTGGCAGTGGTGTTATAGCTGGCTGTTCCATTCGGTGGCAACCTTACTAGGCATTTTGGTGCAGCAAGTCATCTTGGCCCATGCCACTTAGGTGTTTCTGGTGTAGGTTGGATCAAAGAGCATGATGGAGAATTGAAATTGTGGTGCAGGAAAATAGGACAACGTGACTCCCCTGCTTAATTCGTGTCTCCCTCGCTTAATCCATGTTGTACTCGCTTAAGCGATGCCAGCCACAAACCGCAGTGTTTGACAACAACGTGCTAGGTGAATTTTTGGTGCTGTTTCATTGGCTGAACAGTGCAATTTTGCTGTTGCGTTTTGGGACGTGTTTTGGGTGGTTTGGATAGCAAGCGTGCTTGTTTTTGTTGATGTTTTGCAAGTGTCTCACTTTGTTTTGGGCATGAATGGAGTTGATTCTTGGGCTGTTTTGTTATGATTGATATACCTGGTGCACGTTATGCTTCTTTCTAGGTCATAGTCCTTGTTACCATAAATCATTTTCCTTAAATTCCTTGCTTTAATTGAGTCTCATGTCCATAATTTCTCTTTGAGTTTGATTTTTCCTTGGTTTCTTGTGTTGTGGGACAATGTACCTTGAGCTAAATTGTTGGAAGTATTGCTTGTGGGAGTTTGAATTATTCATCATAATTTAGCTTGAGTATTTTGTTTCACATTTCCAGTAGTAATTCTAAATACTTTGTTTAGATTACTCTTGTCTTTTATAGTGATTTTCTCGTTGTCAAGGTCTTAGTTTGTCACATATTCACTCTCTTTGGTTTAACGCTTTCTTGCTTTTGGTGCTTTTTAGTTTGTCTTTAAATTTCCTTGGTTTTGTCTTTGAGTCATCCTTTCCTTGGCCTCCTGAGTTGA
>Ga0214542_1003717_pt1 | contig 30789 bp, 22 predicted proteins | sample CNSS1metaG_FD_160096 | JGI IMG/M metagenome (GOLD analysis project Ga0214542, IMG submission 160096) | Root nodule microbial communities from cowpea collected in UCLA plant growth center, Los Angeles, California, USA - CNSS1 | ecosystem: Host-associated > Plants > Roots > Nodule | place: USA...
CATAATCTATTATAATATATATATTATTATTTTTATAATATATATATTATATATATATATATATATATATATATATATATTAATTATAGGTATATACTAAAATGCTTATAAATAAAGTAATACATTATTTATTGATAGTATCATTTATGGATGTTACACTTCACATAGTTTGAACTATCAATGGACTTGACAAATATTGTCCCTGCAAGGGAGCTCACCAAAAAGTTAATTAAGCATCGTTGCTTTCGATCAGTCCATGCATCTGACATAATAAAACAACCATGTTTGCTCCGTTGCAATTTATGATCTTGCAACAACTTTTCAGTGTACTCAACTTCCTTGTTGAGAAGTGGAACTCTAATTTCATGATAACTAAGAGCGGGTAAATTAGGTCCATAAGCACCTATGACATCAATCATATCTTGAAAACTTTTCAACTTCACAAGGTAGAAAGACAAGCTTGCTTGGTACCAAAATCGAGCAATATATTGATGAACCAATGCCTTTAAATTTTTGTCACATGCCTCTTTGATGTTAGCTTGCCTTAATTTTTCCTTGTTTCTCTTCTCTATTGCAGCAATTGAATTTCTACAAAACATATCCATTAGTCCTTTTCTTCCACCGCTATTTCTCCCTTTATCATTACTAGTCGTGGAAATTTCAACCTCATCTTCACTCTCATGATTATCATTGGTTGTAGTGTATCTAGGATTGATGAAGGAGTTGTCTGCTTTTTCTTTGTATAATTTCCAAAGTTCTTCTCTCACATTTTTCGAAGTCTTTGTGCAAGCAGCAACATTACCCTTCTATGCCATAAGATGTTCTTTTGCTCTAGTAACTCCTCCTTTCATAACTTTCTCACAATAATTGTAAATAGTTATATTTAAATTTGATTCATCCATCGGATGACAATGTTTCCATCCCGAGTCACTCCCATGAGATGTTCTTGAAGGATCATTATCATTGACCATTATTATTGCTGAAAAATAGGTATATTTTTTTAAAAAATAATTATAGTGAAATTAGACAAATAGAAAAAATAAATAAAAAAATTGAAAAAAAATAAACTTGGTGGCGGCCGGCGACTATGGCGGTCGGTGCGACTAACGGCGGGTGGCAACGGCTGGTAGGGAAGCCTTAGAAGCTTTTGGTTACAAAATTAAAAGAATAACAAATGGTCCAACCAACATACACCGCCGTCGCTGCTTTCTTTCTTCTCTTCTCATGCTGCTTTCTTTCTTCATTTCTCTTGCTTTTTTTCTTCTCTTCTCCTGCTGCTTTCTCTATTCTCTTCTCCATTTTTTTATTTTGTTCGAGATTTTCGCCACGAGCGTCCACCACCGCCACCCTCTATGCGCAAAGCGGCCGCCAAGAAAAATCTGATTCGTCCCCGCCTTGTAATGGCGGCTGGCTGGAAAACTGCTACCGATTTCCGCCATATCGGGGCCATGGCCGATATTCAACAACACTGTTTAATTCTAAGTGGTATATTTGAACTATATTTTCCATTCATTTTTAAAATGGAGAAGATTAAACAACACCATTTGAGAATATAAGGATCAATTTTAGCATTCCTTTGAGTTGAAATATAACTTTGATTCAATTGGTATTAGAGCCTTTGTGATGTATGCATAATTGAAATTGTGTGTTTTTTTGAATCTCCCTATGAGACCTTTAATTTCTATATTTTGATACTTTTTAAGTGAAGAGATTTATAAATCAAAGTATTATGATAGTTTTAAGTGGGAGATAACTCAAAAACTACTTAACTTAAAGCTCAAAATAGAGAGTTATAGGTTCTGATACATCATTGGGCACCATTGATATTGTTGAGCGCCACTTATGTTGTCAATCTCTGACTTGGTTGTTGTTAGGTGAGCTAGCTCGTTGTTGAATGACACCAAAGTCAAAGAGTTCACTGACTTAGTATCGCTGGGTACCACCTAGTACTCTTGAGTGCAATTTTTGTGAAATTAAATCTTTGAAATTCCAGGAGTACCCTTGCTAGGCGCATGAAGTTGCGTTGAGGGTTGCATAGCGGGTGTTGGGCGCAATGTTATGAAGATCGCGATCTAGATTGCAAACTCGTAAGATCTTGTGAGTTTCTGTCCTCCAAACGAGCTAACGCGGTTGTTGGATCGGAGGCTTCCCAGATCGGAGCAATCTTCCGAGTTTGGTCGCCAAATCAGAGGATCGGAGGCGCGTCGATCTTGTATCAATCTTCCATGGACGACATTTTAGGGTTCTGTTGTTGTGAGAGTTGTGAATGGGGTAGCTAGGTTAAGTTTGATGGCTTTCCCTAATATTAAAAATAGGCTGCTCCATGACTTATTAAAGTTGACCCGACCCAATTTAAAACCCAACAATACTTTTCCCCCATTTTAGATAGGTTACTTTTGCACCTCGTGAGAAGACTCAACGAAGACTAACGAACCTCACTCACATTCGTGCGCCTATTACACTGTCTCACTCATGTTCGCGTGCCTACTGCACTGTCTCACTCACGTTTGCGCGCCTACTGCATTGTCTCGTTACTGACGTTGTTGCCGCCCTTCCTAGAAACCTTTGCCGCCCTTCCTGACGCTGTCACCGCCCTTCCCGACTCCATCGTCGCCCTTCCCAACGTCGTTTGTCTTCTCCACCCACGTCACTTTGTTATTTTTCCCTCACTGTTCTACTCAGTTGTATCCACTGTTCTACGCAGGCTCTATTTTTTCTCCCTGTATTTATTTTTCCCTCACTATTCTACGCAGGCTCTACACAACCCCTGTATTTATTTTCTGCTTGAAGAAAAAAATGGCAATAAGTGGAGGAGGGAGTGGAGTTGGGCTGAGGACAGATCCTGCATGGAGTCACTGTATTTCTATTTATGGGAAAACAAGAAATTTGAAATGTAAATATTGTGAAAAGGTATTGACGAGTGGAATTTATCGACTCAAACATCATTTAGTAGGAACTTCAAAGGATGTTGGAGCATGTATTGCAGTTCCCGAAGACGTTAAAAAATCAATGTTGGGTGTGGATTCTCTGTTGCAACAAAATTTGGTTAAAAAATCAATATTCAGAGAATTTGAAGGGGATGGTGGCATGGGTGAATCAGTATCTGCTAGAAAAAGACCAAGTGAAGAACATACTGATGAGTCATCAAATATTTTTAAGAGAAGGAATACTCAGACTACTATCAATTCCATCTTTAAGAAAATTGAGAGGGAGGATGCTTGTCAAGAAATTGCTTTATTTTTCTACAACAATGCAATTTCATTTAATGTGATAAACAATGAAGAGTTTTAGGAGGATGCTTGAGTTGGTTGCCATGGGGCTGGATTTAAGCCACCATCCTACCATGAGATTAGGGTGAAATATTTGAAGCAACATGTTGAAAAGACTAATCTGATTTTGGAGGAGCATAAACTATTTTGGAAGAAAAAACAGATGCACAATAATGACAGATGAATGGATTGATAGGAGAAGGACAATACTTAATTTTATAGTTAATAGCCCAAGGGGCATTGTCTTTTTGAAGTCTATTGATGCATCTAACATTTGCAAGACAGTTGACAAAATTTATAAGATGATGGATGATGTTGTTGAGGAGATTGGGGAAGACAATGTGATCCAAATTGAAACTGACAATGCAGCAAATTACAAGGCAACTGGAGACTTGTTAATGCAAAAGAGGCAAAAGCTATATTGGACACCTTATGCAGCCCATTGCATTGATTTGATGTTGGAAGATTTTAAGAAGAAAATTCCACTTCATCATGATATAATAGGTAGTGGTAAGAAAATCACAACCTACATTTATTCAAGAACAAGTCTTATTTCCTTGTTGCACAAATTTACTAAGGGGAAAGATTTGATAAGACCCGCAAATACTCATTTTGCCACTTCTTATTTGACTTTGGGATGCTTGAATGAAAATAAAGGGTCGTTGATTAGGATGTTCACATCAAATGAGTGTCAATCTAGTCAATTGGTAAAGACTAGAGATGGAGGACTTGTGGAAAATTTGATATTTGATAAGGAATTTTGGAAAAGTATTTTGAATTGCTTGAGAGGTGCACTTCCTCTAATTAAGGTGCTACGCATGGTGGATTCAGATGAGAAACCAGCCATGGAATTTATCTATGAAGAAATGGATATTGCTAAAGAAAAGATACAAAGTCTTTTCAATGGAGTTAGTAAAAGGTAATAATAATAACTAATTCCCTTATACTAATATTTAATTTTCTAATTTATTTGCATTTGGAGATTAATTCATTTATTTTTATCTTACATAGCTACACCCCTGGGAAATCATCGATCATAGATGGGACAACCAATTGCATAGGCCATTGCATGTTGCATGCTATTATTTGAATCCCATGTTGCACTATGATGCCGAGTTTAAAGTTGATTATGAGGTGAAACGTGGGATGTATGATTGTTTGGAAAGGCTAGTGAGAGACATTGATGAGATTGGTAAGATTAACTCTCAAATTGAGAGTTTCAAGAGTAAATCTGGATTTTTTGGTAGTGCAATAGCTCGACGCGCACTCAAAACTAAAACTCCATCCCAATGGTGGGAATCATATGTTGATGAACATCCAGAACTACAAAGATTTGCAATTAGAGTATTGAGTTTGACTTGTAGTTCATCCGGATGTGAGCGTAATTGGAGTGCTTTTGAAAAGGTAAGAATTCCTATTTATGAAATTGATTTTATAATTATTTTTTAGATGTTAGTATAAGGTGTTAATTAACTTTGTAATTGTTTAGGTCTACACCAAGAAAAGAAATCGTTTACAACAAAAGACCATGAATGATGTGGTCTTTGTAATGGCTAATTCAAGATTGAAAAAGAAGAAGGATGTTAGAAAAACAAAGGACTATAACATGGATGATCTTGCTTCTAATGATGAATGGACTGTGGAGGAAAATGAAGCAAGTTCAAGTTTGGATGCTTCATATGAAGAAGTCTTAGTTGAAGTTGGAGAGTTCCTTGGATAGTTTGTATTAAACATTGAACAATTTATTAGATGTTTTATGCTTGGCCACACTTATGAAACTATTTTAATTGTTATGGATTCATTTTATGAATTATGTATGAGTTGTTTTTGTCATTTATATTTTTTTAAATGATGCACCTATTTATGAATATATTTTTTTATCTACTCGTAACTCTTACGAGTCGAGTTACGATCCTCGAGTTATGAGTTTTCATTCCCCTTTCCGATCCTCTTACGATCTTCGAGTTTAACAACATTGGTTGGGCGCTATTTTGATGGAAGCAACTCCGTTTGGATGGTGTTGAGTGGTGATCTAGAGCATTGAGCGACTATGAGTTAGCCTTTATTGATGATTTATAATTTGAATGAGTTATTATTGGATGGTTAAATTAAAATATGAGAGAGTGTGATGATTATGTGTGATTTTGAATATGATGATGCATGATTGAGATAGGAAGGAACATTATACTTTTGTGTTAGGTATATAAGAGTAGAGGCTTTGAGGGAGGACATTATCCAAACTATACTAGGTATCTCAACTCATATAGAGTAATATATTTAGTTGTGAGAGTCGATGGAAGTTTCTTATACTAGAAAAGGGTAGGGAATGACCCCTTTTTGACTGTCATAGGTGATAACGTTGTTTCTACCTCTTATTGGTGTCTAGTTTTTGTGAATAAAATTAATTTCTCCATCGCTTTTACTTATTTAATCTTCAAGTTTATCTTGTTTTTGCATTGTTTGGTATTTTAGTTGTTTTATGTTTTTTAACTTCTAATCTCTATTATGAGTGTGAAATAAGTCAATTGGAAGCAATTTTAGTAAAGGAAAACAAATTAGAACTCAAAGAAGCATGATTGAAAAAGAAAGATTGAGTTTTAGACAAATAACCATGTCAAGGGGCATTAGAATCGTGCCCAATGCTGCAAACATGGAGAAAGAACTCACCTAAAGGTATATATTGCCTTGGACCACCCTTGGACAGCCAAAAGACCATTGTTGGGTGCCAAGCTAACTCATTGGGGGATCTGGTGGCTCGTTGGGTGAAAATGACAACCCAAACCTGTAATATTTGAGTCGCTAGGCGAAAATATGACTCGCCCAGCGAGTGACAAGTTAGAGAACATGGGGTCTCACTGGACAAGAATGAAGTTGCTAGGTAAGGATGTCGACCTTAATTCGTAAATAAGATTATTTAATCATGTTTCTACGAGATTTTTGGGGGATTTTCTCATTTTGCATGAATAGAAACACCTTGGATATTGGGAAGAAGCTCTTGGAGACTGTTAGGGGTGTTAGGAAACTCTCTCTTCTCCTTCTTCATCCATGGAGATTTTACCCCTTTTGAGTTGGAGAGGATGATGAGCTACGGAATTGGAGGCAGAGATGCGAATGGAAGGTGCAATTAGAGCATGAAGTAATTGTAAAGAACTTTGGGAGATGAATTGCTTCTACTTTATGGTTCTAATTTCTTCTCTATTATTCAATTTTTTAAAATCCTAGGTTCTCCACTATGGAGAGCAATTTCTATTTGTTAAAATTAGATGTAAAACATTGAATTTTTCGTATAAAATTGTGTTGCTAATATATATATATATATATATATATATATATATATATATATATATATATATATATATATATATATATATATATATATATATGTATGTATGTAGGTTGCCGGCCTGTATGATACAACAGAATAATCTCTACAAACATTTTCCCGGAAAGATGGTATCATTCTAAGATTGGATTGATTTGTTCAAAATGGAACTTTCTGGTTTCTCTCTGCAAGTTACGCGGTCTATAATCCTCAAAAAACCCACTAGTTCCAAACATTGTGCCATGACATTCTACATCACATCCTTGTTCCTGAGCCAAACTTTGAAAATTTTCTAAAAACATATAAATTTCTTTCATTTGCCATTCAGAAGAAGTGTCTCCAGCTCCGAATCTGTAAATTTTCTTATCTATCTCAATTGAACTGAACCCAGGGACCTTCTTTAGCCCCAGTCCTTCCATCCTTGATCTCACCTTTCTGGATTCATACCAGTTTCCTCCCTCAGCATATATGTTAGATAGCAAAGTGTAGTGTCCTGTATCATCTGTTCTTATTTCTCTAAGTTCTTTTTGAATGTTGTTAATCAAATCCATCCTCCCATGTATTCTACAGCCATTAAGCAAAGCACCCCATATGCTAGCATCTACAGGTACACATGTTGACTTAATTATTTCATATGCTCCATTGATATCACCGGAACGGCTTAGAAGATCAACTATAGAGGCAAAGTGTTCTGCATTAGGCACTATGCCATAATCCTTCATTAACTTTAAATAGAACTTTCCTTCTTCAACTGATCCAGCATGCCTGCAAGCAGAAAGGATGTTCAAGAAAGTTATTTCATTTGGTTTAATATGTGAGTCTACCATTTTGGTGAAGAGGGTGGTGGCAGAAGTTAGTTGACCATGTATGCCATAAGCAGAAATCATGGTACTCCATGACACCACACTTTTCTCTGCCATGTTATCAAAAACTCCTTTGGCTGTTAGAAGGTCCCCACTCTTGGCATACATGTCAACCAGAGCTGTATCTATGTATAGATCCCTCTGCATACCAGATACAATGAGCTTATGGTGAATCCATTTTCCCTTCTCGAGATAACCCGAATTAGAGCATGCTTGAATTGCACTTAAGAAGGTTACTTCATTGATGTCGATACAATTGAAGTACATCTCATCAAATAGCTTCAGTGCTTCTACTGAAATGCCATTTTGAGAAAACCCAGAAATCATACAGTTCCATGTCACAATGTTCTTCTCTCTAATCTTGTCAAAAATTGCGTATGCGAAATCCACAAAGCCACATTTTGAATACATATCCATCAATGAGTTCTGAACAAATTCATCCCGGAAGCCTCTTTTCATCACATGGCCGTGAATCTGCTGTCCAAATAGTATTGAACCAGCATCTGCACTTGCTGAAGTAGAACTTGCTAAGCTAAATGGGTCCGGCATTAGCCCCTTTTCTATCATACGTGCGAAGAGCACCATGGCTTCCTTGTTTAAACCCTCCTGCGCATAAATTGATATTAGAGTGTTCCATGATATAAGACTGCTGTTTCCAATTAAATGAAGAAGCTTTTCACAACTGCTTATTTTCCAAAACGCAGCATAGAAATCCATCAGTGCAGGCCCTATATCAAGATCAGCACCATTCATTTCTCTCCTCAAAATAAAGCTATGAACTGACATTCCCTCTTTCAACCAGCCTAACCTAGCACAACAAGACAGAACACTGATCATAGTCACCTCATTGACTTCAACTCCTGATTCCTGCATTTTCCTAAATGCATCAATCGCCTCCTCAAAGCACCCATTCTGATTACACGAAGAGATCATAGAAGTCCAACAAGAAGTACTTCGATCACCAACACCTTCAAAAACCCCTTTTGCTCCACATAAGTAACTACACTGACTGTACATAACCATAAGAGAATTCCTCAAACTTGCATCACCAACCATCTCTTTCCTGATTCCATACCCGTGCACCGATTTTGCCAGCTTAAGGCAACCAACCTTGCCACAAGCCTCAGCCACACTGAGCATTGTAACAGAGTCCAGTTCAATTCCCTCGGAAACCATCCCATGCAACATCTCCAATCCTTCTTGCGGTCGCCCATTCTCCACATAACACGCAATAACCGAACTCCACGAAACTAAATCTCTAACATGCATTTCATCAAACACCTTCCGGGCATCATTCAAACAACTCAATTCCCCATACATGTTGAACAACGAAGTTCCAATGACATGATCAGTGCCAAAACCGGACCTTACTATCCTGCCATGCACTTTCCGGCCCATAAACAAGTCCCCAACGCCAGAAATAGCTTTGAGAACAGAAGGGAAAAGGAAAGTGCAGTTCTGCGTGAGGTGGGATCCCTTTTGAATGTGATGGTGGTAAAGAGAAACCACTTGGTGAAACAATTGGTGCCATAAGTAACACTTGATGAGGACACCAAACATGAAAGAATCGGGAGATGGGTGGGTTTCAAAAACGAGTCTTGATGAAGGGAGAGAACCCATTTGGGCGTAGGACTCGAGAAGCTTGGTGGAGGCAAGTGGGTCGGTGTGGAGACCAGTGACGACAAGGTGGGCATGGAGTTGGGTGAGTGATCTGGAGGTAAAACATGACCTGAACAATGGCATATACAATGTCATCTTTTCTTTCTCCAATTTTTAGTTCTGTGTTTGGGTTTTGGTTGATAATGGAGAAGGCAATGGAGTGAGGCGAAAGATGCGGAAGAATGAAAGAAAGGAAATAAGGGGAGAAGAGATGACAACAGAAGACACAGAAAAGGCATCAAGCTCGCGGGAACACAAAAGTTTTGGATTCTTATAAATTGCAGCCATGAAGTGTTATATATTCAGTTTTGCTTCTTAACTTTTAAACAACTCCCATTTTTTATGTTGTTAAAATGGTTTATGATAACCATTATGTCAACTTAAAAGCAAAATTTCAATGTGACAGAGATTAAGTTAGGATAAACAGTGAATGAGGAGGGAAGAAGGGATTAGGTGCATTTGTAGATTTTTTTTTTTACTATGATTTTTTTTATAAGTAAATTAATATTTAAGATATTATAAGAGTATAAAATTTTATTTCAAAGACGAGGTGGATAACATGCCGGAATATCATCCTTAATGGAGTCTCATATCATACCTATTATATATGCTATAAAGACAAACTCTCCCACCATTTCAGGAGGTAACACTTTTTAGCAATGTACACATTATATATGAGTAAGGTTATGTAGTTATTCAGTATCTTCACCACTGTGATGGAGAAATGGAAAGTTATACACTGAATATAAGACGTGGGCAAGTGAGTGATCTCATAGCAGGGCCATAATCATTGTGCAGGTCACACAAGAAATGCTTTCCTGGCAGAAGATTTTCAACCCCGCAATTCCCAACCCGGTTGAACAGGGCATATAGTTCACATTGGTTTTTAAGCTTTGAATCCATCTTTTTCATTCATCATTTGGTGGATCAATGGGTATTTCATGCCTTGGTTTATTGTACTTCTCCCGTAGTTGCTTAACTGGGATGAAATCTCCAGCTGAATCCACTCCATAGAAAAGAAAAGAGATGTAGGGATGATCAAAACTTCCCTGAACACCAACAAAAGTTCAAATTAAATGATAGAAATAACAACAGCATAGTGTATGGCTTTCAAGTATAGATCTATCTACTTACCATGTCTGGCTTATCAGGTGTTAAAAGATTCTCCTCTGGAACTGCAAAAGAATAAGAGAAAAATCAATCAGCAAGTTATTTGTATTCAGAATGAAACCAATAACTATGCACATCAAATCAATTCACTTCTGAAAAATGTCAAGATAAGCAATACTAAATAAACACCATTAAATGTAATGTAAGTAAACACATAAGCCTAAAGAATTAAGTAATCCAGCTTTACCGTATGCCACTAATAGATTGGGTTCAGCACGTACATCAACAAGAACCTAGACATATAAAGAAAACAGATCAAGTTCCAGGAGTAGCACACTTCTTGACCAGAGCCAGTTCAACAATAACCAAAATGAGATAAATTTGTATGCCAAGAGATCAGAATACAACATATACACTTCCAACCGCATTGTCTTGCATAAGTAATCATGAAAATGGTTTTTATCCAAAATTTATGTTCAGTATGAAGAGAGAATTTAAAGACGCAAATATACTCCTTCTTGAGTTCTGATACACACATAATAATAAGGAACAAAATCAACTTCCAATAATGAAAAGTATTTAGTATCAAATCATATCATATTTCTAATATAATGAAATTACATCTCTGAGACAAGTTATTTTGTTTCAAATGTCATCAAAACAAGACTCCCTGAGAGACCTAGTGAATATTTGGTTTTCTTGGACAAAATTTTCTCTGTCTAAATGACAATAAATTTTCAATATGGTTCGTCCTTTCAAATCATATCTTTAACAGAACTGGAGCAAATGTACCATTTCAAGCTTGAGAAAAATGGTCACAGGACATGACACTAGCTAGAAAGCAACAGATGTTCAGAGAATGTAGCGGTTGCTGGAAAACAAAGATGACCAAAGGGACACAGTACCTGCCGGAAAGAAAAAATGCTTACATGGTGACACAAAAAGCAATGTCAGTGCTAGATAGTATTTGATAAATAACACGGTTGAAAAGACGTTGAAGGAAAATAGTAAAGCCGGCTGAAAAAAACCTAGCCTGAAAGTTGTCGAGAATGAGCAATAACGTTGACCAGAAAAATCTTGCTGGAAAGTCGTTGACGGTGAACAGTGATGACACAAGCTGTGAACAGTGACGGTGGTGGAGAAGAACAATGTGTCTGACATGAACAGTGATGGCAGGAAAAAAGACAAAAGCCGAAAAAGGTACGCTATTTCTAAAATATTTACTCTATAATCAGTGGTCCCAATGGGAAAGCACAAACTTCAGTTATTAGGATCTTGATATCCTGTTGAAAGGACTAGTGACCTGAGAGGTTATAGAGGATGGTACTTCCTTACTACCATATCAGGAAGAGATAAGTATGAGAAGTTTTGTGTCGGAGATCCTTCGTCGACCAGGAATAAAGTCAAAATATGTAAGGTAAAATTTTTACTAAGTCAATGTTATAAGTTTGAATTAGACATAAATTCACTAAAAAGCTATCAAGATTATTATGTCATCATTATTGGATTTGTGTTAGACCACCACATATTAATATCTTATCACACATTTGATGCTCATTTCATCTTCTTGAAGAAGTGTGTTCTAGATCTACATAAACTAAAAATAAGACTGTATTATAATATGTAAGTAAAGTGCAATTTTCACAAGTTAATTTTATAAAGTTGAATTGAACATAAATCTACTTACAAAGATTGAGTACATATATGAGTATTCTTGTCCATAATGAAGAAGAGGTACAATAATAAAGAACAAAAATCAACATTAAATAATGAGAAATGTTTGGTAAAATATTTACTTAACAAAGGGGTTGGAGTGGAAAGGAAAATAAAGAAAGAAAACTTGTGGAAAGTGAAAAGTAAATTGTTTGAATTGAAAATAAATAAGCGGAAACTGTATAGAAGGTTTGTAGTAGATGTAATTGATGTGACTAAAAAAAATTAAAAATAGTTGTTATAAAATGAATTATTAATTTGCCTTGGTTGTATTTTATTGAGAATGACTATAAAATAAATTTGAATAATGGATAGTTTTGAAGTAATTTATTTATAAAGTGAAAAAAATATCGAGATAAATTTATTCGATTTTTATTTTTATATATATATATATATATATATATATATATATATATAAGTATACAATAATGAACTGAAAATGATGTTCAAAATTTCGGTCATACAAATAAAAAATGGTAATTTTTTTTAAATATGATTTTGGAATTAGAATTTAAATTTAAATTTCACAACCACAAATATGCATGAGTACAAATGGCACCATAGAGTGTTAAATTAAAACAAAAATAAACTTATAAGTGATCTTCTACAAAGTTGTTTGAAAGGAGACACAACTGATTATGGTTGAGGACATCTTAACACATAATCAATCATGTAGCCACCCATAATTGATTATGCCTAGGCATAATCAATCATGCCTTCAACCATAATCTCTAACACTACTATTCTACAAGGTGACACTGAAGTATATTTATTAAGAATTGAAAGTGTACGAGATGGATGGCGTAAAAATTAAACTTGGTCTTACAGAAACTGAATATTCATGCAAAATGCAATTTCCATGCTGAAGTTAATCAAACCTGATAAAATGGTTGAGTGGAACCACGAGTCAACTTCTTAACTTGTGCATTGTCCATCCATGAACTTGATTCACTGCATACTGGATCCATTCCACAGATCACAGCTCTATAGCCTGCAACTTATTTTGAGCAATCAAAATGTAGGAAGCGGTACGGAAATCATCCTCCACAATTATGAGATATTCAACTTATGATTGTGTACATCAATGATCCATATGAAAGATTTACAAGGTGATGTCAATGAAGTTCTGTCTTCCTGCATTATCGATATTTAGCTCCTGACCCTAAGTTGGTTATGACAATTATCACAACATAATTATAACTTTATCTATTGAAAAGCTTCATAGTACAACTAAGAAGCACAATTTTTATTGTTACATCATATTTCATACTTGAAATGAAATTAATAATAATTTTCTGTATTCAGTGGAAGGTAATTCAATCACTCACCAAACTTTTTATGTTTCACTTTCTGACCCAAGCGAAATGCGTATTGTGCATTTTCATGAGCCAAAGCTTTAGCTGATGCAGCTAAAGACTCTGCTTCTAGTTTGAAAATTTCATCTCGTAATTCAGCAGCCAAGGCATAATTTTCATTCTCAACAGCATTCTGGAGGTCTGAACTGCAAGGAAACAGAAATCACTGTCAGTATTCAAGTTGATCCACAGATATGTGAAAGGGGAAAAAAACCAATTTATCATGATGAACAAAACAGCTTGACACAAAAGAAGAAGAAAACTCACCGAAGACGTATAATACTTAGAGCTTTATCTTGAGCTTCACTTTTTGAAGATAATCCCCTTTTTGACTGTTGTTGCTTGATTACCTCTTCTTCAACCTTCCAAAAACATCCAAACAAGCTCCAAGTTATTCAATGCTCCAATCCCACAAAATTTAGATATCTTGAAGACATGTATATAGACAAAGATAAACTGATAAACATGTTATTGCTTCAAATTATAGAGGGACTAGACTCATATTCAAGGGTAATAGAAAAACGACAGAAAATGAAATCACTCACAAAAACTGAAAAGTGTAAAAATTCAACCTCAATTAAGCCTGCACAATCGGTATACCCATATAGAATAGGATAAGTAGAAGTTTATCTAACCTCAGTAAGTTTGTTTCTCAGTTGCTGTGCAGCTTCATACTGCTCCATATTCAAAGCATACTGATATTCAAAAGTTCCAAAGAAATGAAGCATTAAAAATCCATAAATTTGAAATAACCCCTACTCCACTTAACTTCTTACAGAGGAGTAAAAGCAGCAAGACCTGTACTCTTGTGGCCAAATCTAGCTGAAAGAAGAACATCAAGATATCCTCATTAGCACTCTCACTGTGCTCTGAACTTGCATCTAACCCTTGCTCTCCCCCTCTAAACATCCATGCTGCTTTAGCCTTAAAACCACCGTGCCTTGAAACATAAGGGTACCCAATCAAGAAAAAGCTGTGAACAGAATGGTTCCAACAAACCAAGTGTTTGCCAGAGAAAGAGCTAATTTGGGATCTTTTGAATGGCTCAAAGGGTGTCATCCAAGATGGGATCTTTTGATTTGGGATCTTTCCGCAAGTAGCTAGAGTACTCAATGACAAACTTTGCACCATTTTTTTGGGGGAAGCCAAAAAAAAAAAATTGTTCCTCTCCCAAAGAGGTACAATAGAAACTCAAATTCACCCTTTCCTCGCGAGAACTTTCCTGCATTAATGAAATTACATGAGGGCAAATTATGCAGCTTCAAAACCACACTATGCAAACTCAATAATTCAATATGCACACACCCCACTGAAAAAGCAGAGAACAAAAAATCACTTTTACATCAAGATTAGTGAAACTTTGGTTAAATTGGACTTCAACTAAACCGTTTCTTATCTGGGTATTGCGAGAACATAGAGGATTAGATATGGAAGCTGAAAATAACAAGAAGGTACCGTGTAGACATGAGTTTTTCTTTTCAGAAAATTAGAGATAGGTTTCCCCGGGAAATGAACAGAAAAAAATTACCAAAGAGCGTGCAGAAAATGCAGAAAATGCAGAAAAGGAAGTAGGAACGATTTCAAACTGCGACGATGGCCTCACAGTCACACGAATAACAAAGCAAAAAATAAAACGAAGAATGTACATAAAAAGTTTAAAAGAAATGTAACGAGTATCTTGAAAATTTCAGTTACTTTTTTTTTTTTTGTAACTGAATTTTTTATTATACTTTTCAGCGGTCGCATCTCAATAAAACATAAAAATATGGTTAACTGGTAGTTAATTCTATTATGGTGTCAATATAAACGGTATTCATTAATTATGGTAATTAAGGGTAGTTAATTCAGATATTATAGTTTTGATTTCTCAGAAGAGTACTCCTTTTAAGGAAGTAAAATATTTAGTTTGAGTTTTATGCAAGAAAAGAATTACATTTACTTTGTAAATGCTGCTAATTTAAACAAATTGTGAAGTTAAAATAAAATACACATAATTAAACACAATATCTAGAAGGGAAAAAAATTAGAAAAAATAAAAAAACAGATTTTGAATGTTTAAGTGTAGCATTGATTTTTGTTATGTTCATGTTCAATTGTGACTTTCTGGCTTTATCTCTTGATTTCTATCATGTGTGATTCTCAAAAGAACTCAAAGATAGTGCAGGGTATTTATGCTAAGAACTTGTTCACAACACATGTAATGATATATATATATATATATATATATATATATATATATATATATATATATATATATATATATATTTTGATCACACACCATCACTACAATATCAAATGTTACATATCATGATACAGATATACCAATATGAATAAACCCAGATAGGTTTATATTTTAGACATGGGTTTTGATGGAGGAACTGTATCCACTCTGGCCATCATAGTACCTAGACCAGAGCATAACACCCCCATATTTGGAAGAGTCCTTAATTGCTGGAAGCACTTTGGAAGTAAGATCATCCACATCAATGAATCCACTGCCAGCAGCAGCAGGGGAAGCTGGTAGCCCCAAGAAGATCTTGTTGGCTGGAATATCAGAAGTCCACTGCTTCCATGCATCTTCAAGGTTGGTAATCTCACTAGAGAATTGGCAAGGTGGATTGTTGTAGAATTGGACCCAAACATTGTCAAAAAGACCTGCAAAAATGATAGGTAGACACACACCTTATGTCATTTCACATGCGAGAAAGAGAAATCTACATTATATAAGTTATAAAGTAGTGAAATGATTCACATATATCCTAAACCTCTTATATTATATGAAAATTCTATGCTGTTTCATGTACCTGTCTTGAGGGCATTTCCTATCCAAGCATCAGGAAAGGGGCATTGAGGGGCTGCAGTCAAGTACACTTTTCTGCCCTTGTTGCTGTAGCCTTTGAGGTACCTTGCAAGATCATCCCAATAAAGGTTTGATCCACCTTCAATGTCAAAGTCAATGCCATCAAGAACAGCAGGTCCAAGAGGGCGAGAAGGAGAGCTTCCACCCAAGAAATTGTTCCAAAGGTAAGTGGCCACTTGCCTTGCATCTTGAGCTGATGCAAGAGAGTAGCTACCAGCACCTCCTCCCAAAGACAGCAACACTTTTACGCCTTTGGCTTGGCAAGATTTTATGTCTGAGCTCAACTTTGTGCAACCATCACTATAAGGGTCACAGTGACCAGCAAGGTTTATCATTGGGGTTTGGCCATTCCCAAACGTTGGCAAAAAGGCCAAGATCGCATACTCATAGTTCCCTGTGCCACATGTTTCTGCTAAGCTTCCTTCATTGCCGTTCTGGCCCCAGTAGATTGCAATGCTGCCACCGTTTGAACCACTTGCTAGTGCCAACAGTGCCAAGGTGAAGAATGAGAATGAGGTTGCAAAGTTTGCCATTTCTGTTGAATCAACTGAACAAAAACCAAAAACAAAAACAAGTGTGTTTTCTTTTGCTGATGATACATGGTGTTTGAGAAAGTGCCTTTTTATAAGGGTAACATAACACAACATGCATGTAATCCTAAGCTGTTGTTTTTGGTTTTGCCCATGAGACCGTGGATTTGCAGTTACTTCATCTCGTAGAGTCCAATGTTTCGATTTTTGACGTTGATATTGGAAAGCACCGTGCAAATTTGCCTCTGTCTACTTTTTGTTTCAACTACGATTTTGCAGATAGAATCATTACACTGGTCAAATGTAATGTAATTGATAGGGCCGTAGATCTTAGACTTTCAAATTTTAAGAAAATTGATTCGAGTGTGAACTGGCTTAATAATTCTTTTTAAATATTTGAAGAAAAATAAAACTAATTTTACCAAGATAAAGTAACAGTGACATGGTGACTAATTAATACTTAGCTGTTTTAAACTCTACATCTGCTTTAAATATAAGTTTCATGGTCTTTTTTTTGTATTTTTTTTTCGTTTTAGTTTTACTGCTTTTAAATGTTTTTATTTGATTGGTGTTTTAGTTTTACTGCTTTTAAATGTTTTTATTTGATTGCTTAGTTGAATTGATGATAATCGCGTTAAGAGAATCATGACATGATACAATAAATTAAAATGTTGCAACTGAAATTTTATAGAGATTGTAAAACTAGTAAATTTAATCATTATTTGTGAAAATATCCTTTTATACAAACATGGTAACACATTAACATAATGTTTTAATTAAGAAAAAGAAATGAAACAAGAGAAAAATATGTGAGAAGTGAATGAAAACGAGTATATATTTTTTGATACATTTGATTGATATCAAAGAATAAAAAGAATAAATGAATTGGATAATATAATAAAATATAAAAATACTATTAAGTAAAATGTAATAAAAGTAGCATCATTTAAAACTAAAAGAATAATAATTATAAAGTGATTATTTTCTACAAACTTAAATGAATTTATTTTATTTTATTTAATTATTATAATATTTCACTAATTATTTATCTCTACCTAGAAGATTCTTCTTCTTAGTATTCACATTTATTTTCTAATTTTGTTTTTTAAATTTAATTTAATTTAATTTAATTTAAACTAATTATTTTATTACTTTTATCTTTTAAGTGACATTTTATTTAAATTTAATCATATTTTCAATTTAAACGATTTTTTAAAATTTAATTATTTTTTTAATTAAAAATTAACTATAAAATAAATAAAAAATATTTGCAATAAAATTATAAAATTTATTTATATTTAATTTTATAACTATAATAATGACAATAATAATAATTTCATTATTTTTTATTATCATAAAAAAATATTTGTAACACATTTGTTTTTTCTAATTATATTATAATAAGAAAACATGAATATTCTAATATAGAGAATATGTGATTTCAATATGCAATTATGGATATATTAGAAAGGTTTTTAGTATTTTAATATGTTCTTGGCCTTTACAATATTATTAAGGATTTTTTTTTCATAGTCTACATTTTCAATAATGTTGCATCCTCTACTAAAAAAACAAGGATAAAACAGTAAAGTTAACCATGATATCAGTCTTTCTCTTTAGTTCATCTCTTCACGAGAACCCTACCCTACTCTTTCTTTCTTCAAATCAACAAATACAAACACAAATGAACCACTTATTTTTATTTTGGCAAAGACCAAACAAATTGTAAATGTTGTCAGCATAAATTCATATTTTTGTTCATTTACTTGTGGCTTCTAAAGTAGAGGTGTTAATTTGACCCAGTCTACATAGCTTTGTCCCAGCCCAAGAAGACTAGAGAAAAAAAAAAAAACCTATATTGAAAAAAAAGCTCCAATCAAAAAAGCTCACAAGGCCAAAAATCCCACAAAACCCTGTGGGTCACGACCAATCCATGATAGGCTTTTATTTTCAACATGAAAAATATACTTCTTTTTAAAATATATTATTAAACTTTCCGGCGACATAGACGTGCCCAACGAGCCGGATTGGCCAAGCGAGCCAAACAACCCAGACGGGTCGAGCGGGGTCGATGACTCGGACGGGCCCAACGACGTGCACGGACCTAACGACTAGAACGACCCAAACAGGCTCGACGACTAGGACAGGCCTTAACACCTAAATAGGTCCGACGAACTTGACGGGCCCCACGAGACGAACGAACCCGACGATCGGGACAGGTCGGACGAACACAACAATTCAAACGGTCCCGACGAGCCAGACGCACCCTACGAGCCGAATGGACTCGACAAGCCGGATGAACTCGATGAGTCGGATGGACTCGACAAGCCGGATGTCCCCGACGAGTCGGACATACACAATGAGACGGACGAGCCTGACAACCAAGACGACTAGAAAGGGCCGGACGACCTAAACCTGTCCAACGATCCGGACAAGCACGACAACCCAGACGAGCCCAATGATCCAGAAGGGCACGACAACTCGGACGAGCTTGACGATCTAAACAAGCCCAACGACTCGAATGGGCCCAACTATCTAGTTGGGCCTGACGATCTGGACGGGCCAAACGTCCTGAACAAGCACGATGGCCCGGACGGGCCCGACGACACAGACGAGCCCGACGAGGCGAACATGCCCAATGATTCGGACGAACTCGACAACCCGGACAAGTATGACGACCAAAACAAACCCGACATCCTAGACAGATCTAATGACCCTGACGAGCACGACGACCTAAACGAGCACGACGAAGAAGTGTTATCCTTTGCTTTTCGGCTGTAACCAATGCCTCCTTAGTCAATTGTTGTGGTTGCAGTTGCTACATTTATCTTCAGCCATTCTCTGGTTTTTTTATTTTTTATTTTCCTTTACTTAACAAATCAAGGTTGTATTTCTTTCACCATTTCATCTTTAATTTTTTAGCCAACATTTCCATTTCTAGTCCTTCGTTTAGATGAACTGATGTATAATTCCATGCTAATATCCAAGTTATGGATTGAGAAGTTATGATTGAAATTATCCCTACCCTACTACAAATGTCCATTTTTCTCGGAAATATGAATGGACTTCAAAGCTTGTCATCTTTTGAAGCTAGATTTTTAACATCTTTTATTAAAACCTTTGGTGCTGCTTTGCAATCAAAAACTTTTTATTAAATAAATCGTTTTGAAATTTTGGTTAAGGCAAAACTATTGCAAGAATTTCTTTTTTAATAGTAGAATATTTTTTCCAAGATGGGGTTCCATACACCTTAATAGTATATATTGCTTTGTTCTTTAGAAGACTCTTGTAGTTTTTATTTTTACATTCTCCCGTATCCTAATTATCAAGCATCATATTCTCCTGTTAGAAAGAATTTTGGGTCTGGTATAACTGAACATCGAAGTTATTTTAATTAATTTTTTACTTTTTTTTATGATCTGAGTCATTTCTTCTTGCTAGTGGATTTTTTCTAAGTCTCTTGAATAAAGGAGCACAAATTATCCTATTATCTTGAACAAAGTCTAAATAATTTATACAGATATCTTTGTGTTGGAGTCATAGTGTTTTGATAAATTTCATAATCTAAAATCTAATTTTTGTTTGGAATATTTTTATTTTTCATGCTAATACAACTAATCTATTTTTTTATTATTCACAATATTTTGAAATTCACTTGAAGTGTTTTTTAAACCTTGTCACATTACATTTCATCCATAATATCACAAGCCTAGGAGCCACTCAATCCAACTTGGTTCAGTTGAAAGTTGACCAGAGTTAGTTCAACCAAAAGTTGAATCAAGTTGGTCCGATTAAAGGCCAATCCATATCGATCTAGTCGAAGATCGAGTCATGACAACCTGGGTCACAAAATCAAGTCGAGTCGGCCTAGACTAAATGTTGACTAGAGTTGGCTCATGTTGAAGGATAGAGCTGAGTTAACTTGAGCTAAAGGCTTAACCCTTTAACCTTGATAGCCTCGACTTGATCTTTAATCCAAGTTGACTTATCTCAACTTTTGAACCAGACTAACTCCTATTAACTTTTGGCATGAACGAACTCGTTTCGACTTTCAGTTCGGAGTGACTCGATTTGACCTTTAACATGTGTTGACCCGGCTTGGCCTTTGACCCAAAGTCTCGACCTACAGACTGGGATGGCTTGATTTGACCTTTAACATGTGTTGACTTGGCTTGACCTTTGGCTCAAACTAATTGTCTTGTATTTAGGAGTTAATTAAAGTCTTGTATTTAGGAATTGGTTTCTAACATTACCTATCAAGATTTTGACTACTAAAGGTTTTGGTGACCAAATGTTTTGATATCCAAACTAATCACGATATGAACAATTATTTTTTATCACTAAAATTAGTCATTGTTTAAATATTTTCTTATAGCAGAAGAAAATATTGAAGTGATGTTTTCTTCCAATGTAAAGATGAAAATAAATAGGAGTGTTTGTGGTATGTTTTGTTTTATTTTCAGAAAAAAGTGGTTTAAATTAAACACAAATGTAATTCATAACTCAGTTTAATTAAAAATTATGCCAATGTGCAACCATAAACGTAAAGAGTAAAGCACAACAAGCCAGCTTCAACAGAGATCAAAATCACCTTTAAATTATATTCACAACTCGCTTAGGCATTCATTACAAATAAAGAAAATGCTATTACTTTACTTACAGAAAAACATTCCAGTAGTTCAAAAAAGTAACAAATTCTTCAATACACTTAGACCCTCTTCCACTTGCCAAAGAGAATAATGGCATGGCAAAAATAATGAAGAAACTACATTCAGTGAAGCTCTTGTATCAACTGAAGATGGCATGATCATGGTCGGTGATAGACATATTTTGTTCTAGGATCCACAATGAGACCTTTTCCTCCATTCACTTCCAAGTCATGCCTATGAAAATATGAGTAAAGAATGAATTAGAACCTATAATCTAAGCAACATTTACCAGGAAATAGAAAACAACAAACAAAATATGCTACACCTTTCTGAAGCCAAAATGCTTTCGGAAATGAAGTACAACATTTTATGAAAAGAAAAACGCTAGCAACAAGACTTTTAACATACTCTTTACACACACTTGAAAACTAAACCAATTTGCCTTTGCTTTCACAAGGTAAGTGGATAACTGCTTAGTGTATTTTTTTTTTTAAGAAAGTGAAATTTAAATCTAATTCAATCTTATAAAAACAACTTAGTAAGATAAAGTTTGTATTTACTTATATATTATAATTTAACTTTATGTCTAATCAATGTGAGAGATCTCCTACGGTATTAAAAAGAAGTGAATGCTGATGTGTATCCAACATTTGGACAGTTTTAATATAACTACAGATAACAAAATCATGCAGATCTCATTCACCATTTCCCACTTGTGATTTTGTAATTTCCAAAATTTTCAGTTGAAGTGTGCTACTAGTACTCCTAGTTCACGGAATGGCATTATGAAAAGGAATGCAAACTGGAAAACATAAAGACTCAACTGAAAAACGAAATCTGGGATGGTCAACTGTTCACGGGGTACATATCTGAAGAGCTGTAGTAATCTATCAACATACACCACTTTCTTCCATACCTAAAAGTTAATCATCAATGTTAATAACATGCAAATGATGTTCTTAAAAATGTTTACGTATGTTAATAAATCTGACTCATACCAAACCGTCGACAAGCAACTGAAGTGCGAAAATAGTCAATTTTAGTCCAACAGTTGGGTGAAGGATATATATTGCCTGTACATATCAGATTGAGAGATCAGAACAAGAATTACAAAGGCATAACAGAAATACATTTAAGGAAAAAGATGTGTTGCATGCGTACATGCAGGTTGTGCTGGTGCTTGCGCCCAAGTATTTGTTGTAATCTTCTCATCCAACCTAGGTCCGGTTGCCTATTTATGTGACAAAAGGTATTGCATACAAATCTTGAGTAACTGATGATAAGCTTTATTAATAAACACAGTTTCATAATTGTTAACCAACTATCAAAGCACAATTGTGTTCCTATGTATTCTATATTCAAGTATGGTTCACTTTAGTGGCAAGTTGTATTAGCTATAGAACAACTCCCAATTACTTTCACCTTGCCCCTCTTAAGTTTTTGTTTCACAGAAAATCTACCACTCATGCATGCAAATCTGCTACCACGATAATAATGAATTCAAACTTATCAGAAAAATCCACCCATGACAAAGGAGCATAGATTAAGCCACAGTACAACACATCAAAAGATTGCCACATTTAAATGAAGTATGTAGCCATATTTAGTAATGTCAAACGGGCATAACAATATAGCAGAACCAACCACAACAAAGAAACATGACTACATAAAGTAACATCAAGAAACCATGGCAAAAACGGAAAAAGGTCAACCTAATGTTTCTAGCATCAATAAAAAGTGCTATTTATACTGTTAGAAGTTTCACATCGATCAGAGATAAAATAATTTCATAATATATAAATAGGGTGCAAACCTCACCTTACAAGTCGGTTTTGTGGGGTTGAGTTAGACTTAAAACTCATTTCTAACATGGTATCAGAACCAAATTAAAGCTTATCCTAGTAAACTTTCTTGGACATTCTGTTCCACCCGCTATGTCGGACCACCCATTTTTAGTCCCACGCACAAGATGAATATACCTCGGCGTGAGGGAATGTGTTGGAAGTCCCACATCGATCGACTAGAGATAAGGCAATTTCAAAATATATAAGTGAGGTGCAAACCTCACCTTATAAGCCGGTTTTGTGGGATTGAGTTAAGCTTAAAATCAACTTTTGACATATACAATGTTAGCTGTTTTGCCAATTAAGTACTCTCAAGTTTAGGAATAAGCTGTGATATATCATTTTACGAGATACATCAGATTTATATATACAAGAACCTGCTGACAATTCTACGAAATAGGGAAAACTTATTCTAGGGGAGAAATCCCTCTGATTATGAGATCGTTTCTCCATATACAATCCTAGTATTAATAGCAAGACATGTTGTAGTGATATAAAATAAAATTACAGCAAGGCTAATATAAAACTTCCTGAAATGTATCGAGGGCAACCACGGTTTTGACAAATACCATACAAGCTCAAACAAAAATGTTAGCGATATTTTGCGACATTGACAGTTGAATTTCCGGATCCCTTTTTCTATTTGAAAGTGAAATTAAAGAGTTTTAGGTATGAAAGAATTTTTTATTTGCATAATCAACTAATTCACAAATTATATAACTAGCTCAACAATTAAGGTATACAGTAAGCTCATCCAAATATTTTCACAGACAACCCTAGCATATTTCATATCTATAACACAAGAAATAGACCAATATGAGAATCCCAGAATTCCATCATTTAACACTTACACTTGCAGAGATGCAGCAGAGTGAAAATATACAATAGTATATGGTTTGTGCATTATAGGCTCAAACTCCTGAAATTTAACACACAACTTTTAGTATACTCAAAAAGTAAACAGCATAAACCAAAAGAATAAGGATTAAAAATTATTCATAAATGAAGATAAATTAAGAAAATTAAACTTCCCAACATTGAAGATAAATTTATAATAGCTGAGCTTATGCTTGTCAGCAGTACAATGTCAAGCTGAAGGATATAGCTCAATCACCTTCACTACATAAAGCACAAATCGCTCCAGATCAAGACATCTAAGCAAAAAGTGGGCCCCGACAACAACCATGACAGGACGGCCTTCACTGTCTACCCCTCCACGATAACTGAAAAACATAAGTATCTCCGAAATTAAAAGTAAATATCAATCTGAACACATGCATGAAATCTTCCTTTTGGATAGTTAAGAGATGCCAGAATACCAGAAAACTTCAAAGGGCCTAAAACTTTGTTATTTATTGTATCTATGGTTGAATTCTTACAAGAATTAGATATTATTAAGTATAATATAAACCTAACTCAACCTCGTAAAATCGATTTGTAAAATAAGGTTTGTATTTGCTATATACTATTATTTGGTGTGAGAGATTTCTAATAAATATAATCCGAAAACATTTTTCTTTTCTCTCTAACAAAATAAAATTTGTATCATTAATATTGCACAAGTGTCTTAGTATTACATCACGAGAAAATATATTTTCAAGTTAAGCTGAAAAAGTCATAACCAAAAGGACTGAAGAATTTAGCACCCATTGTTCAGTTCATCACTTGTTCAAATGACATAAATTTCTCAACCTAGAAATTTTGCTAACAATCAATTGAATTCATCAATCTTGCTACAGTTAAGCAAGCGTAAAATGAATGGTACTAGGAATTAGCTATTAGTTCTTTTATGGATGGGATTTAGGCCTAACTTAATCTTAGATGTGAAGTTTGCATCCTCTTTTATACTATAATTTGGTTAAAGTCTGTAGTTGACATGAGATCTCTAACAAGCTCCTCATTTATAGTTAATGCTAATTAGCTCTAAATTAGGAGATGATTCTAATAGGAACTTGGGTGTAATGAGGTGCCCAAGACCCACATCGGGTAATATGGGGTCCTCAATGGAGTATTTTAAGTGTTTGATTCACCACCCATAAAAGCTAGCTAGGGTTGATTCTACAATTGTTTGAGTGATGATGGGCCCATAACCCATAGGTCCCATGATCAGAACCTGGCTTTGGTAGCCAGATGAAGATAATATAAAGGAATTAGAATGAATATTTTAGAGTGTTAAATTTCCCTTTCTTAGGATCGCATATTTATAATATTCGTCAAAGGATAAAAATTGGGACTATAACGCAAGTTTGGTTTCCAGAATAGAAGAGAAGCCCTGATTCCTTGTTTTGAAGAAAAGGACTCAAAATGCCCCTGCTTGTGGACAAGAAAATTCACTCAATGAAACTCATCCACTCATTAAGGAATTCAGAGTTGGGCCAAGTCTACCAATTTTTCTCAAGGAGTCTGCCTCAAGCCTACACAAAACCAAGTTTTATTGCGAGTTAAACAGGTTAGGGGAATATATATAAGCACGTAAACTCGTATGTTTTTAAGTGTTGACAGATTTTAATAACCATGTATACGTGCAGACTTGTTAGCCACATATTTCTCCTCAATTTTATAAATAAAAACAATGAAACATATAAATATCCCTGACTAATTTAGGAACTGAAAGTATGCATGACAAAACAATGAAATAGATATTACTTACACAATTTTCATCTCTGCAATTTCAGACAAATTTAAGGATTTTGCTTTCGAAAGATATCTAGAGTGCAGAGAATATTCTTCAGCGGCAGACAATGGAGATCCACCTATTTCACCAAATCCAAGCAAGTTAGCAAAATTCCAGCCTCTTTGTGCTTGAACAGTTTTTTCCCACTGCTCCAAACGTCTTTCATCAGGGTCCTTAATCAAAGACATGAAGGCGGGATCCAGAAATGTATCTAAATAAGATGTAGTCCTGTAAACACCAAATTAATCAGGAAAATTATACAAGTTATAAAAATGGATGACACCTATTTAGACAAATACAATGAAAAAGCTCCAAGAAAATATAGCTTATGGCAATTAATACTGTGGAAAACAAACATAAAGCCACAAGAACAGTAATTTTTAAGTGCTTGTTTGACCTGCACGGCAAAAACATTTGAGGAAATGGAAAAGTAGGTTTTGACCATTTTTTTCATTGCTGCTGAAGGGGCATTTAAAGAAGAAAATGTTGTCTGTTGCAATATGAAGCACAGTAGCATCGCAAAATTGCAACAAAAAAGTTAGATTACTGACCAAAATCATATTTTAAACTGCCATCTGCTTTCATTCTTAATAAAGTTCTTGACATTTAGCATTTTCATACAATCCACTCCCCCTACCTACTTTACATCTACGAAACAAAAATGTTTGTTAAAACATATATATCGGTTTCCATATTTTGTTATCTCATTTGTTTTCTCTTTGGATAATGAACATGCGTTAGTGCTTTAGGTTTCATAGAATATCAACACAATCAACACAATATAATACATTATAGAATATTATACAAAGTATCTTTCCCCTCCCCCACAATACCTAAGACCAAGCAATTTCAACAATTCCAAATTATTACCATTAGAGATGATAATTAAGAACAAATCTGACAATCGATAGAATGACTGGATGACAACAATCAAAATGTTAGTTTTATTCGTCAATTACCATTTGAAGAGAGAGAAAAATTCATCCCACATTCCAAATGGCAAGTAAAATCATATAATGGTGTCCCATCATTTATAATAGATAGATAGACTAAATAAAGTGAATTTATATGTGATACAGACTAATATAGGGTCTTAGTATAGAATGTTTTATTAGATTCGGTGAGATCTATTAATCTGAGCTTAGAATGGTAAATATTTCAAGAATCTCGCACTAAGTTAAAAAATTTACTAACCTGCGAAGTGAACCGACATCACTAACAGGAAGATCAACAGGAGCTCTAGCAGGTTTTGAAGCAATCTTTTTAGGCAAAGGTTTTATTCTGATTTTGCGCTCATCTATGACAGTCTCACCATTCTCATCCCCAACATCTGCAGGAAGCTTTGCCAAAGCCATCAACTCCTCTTGTTTATCCCGGGGAAAGTAGAGCGGAAGCAACCTACATGGATATTATATGAAAGGTAACAGTGAATACGTAACAAACTTGAAAAGAAAAGAAAATTAAACAAATATACTTTCGACAAGTTTATTTCATATAAAGCACCGGATACGTCAATAACAGAAAATAAAAATTACCTTTTATATATCTCAGTGTCAATTGTGCTGGTAGTGCAAAAGATGACAGCTGTTATATTGTCTTTGTGCTTCTCAAGAAATCGCCGCACAGTTCCTGAATACAAACACCTTAGCAAAGATATAGAAGAATGCAAAGTATAGAAACCAATAGTAACAATAATCAGACATCACAAACAGTTAAAACCAGTCATTCGTTATGTCTATACAATGAAATGAGGGTTTTGGAACTACATAAAATGGTAGAATTTTGCACAAAAGGATGCAACTATACAAGCATCTGCCTTCTTCGTAATTTGAACCTTGTCATCCCCTTAATCAATAATCTAATACTAGTTAGTAAGATGGAACACTAAAGAAGTAAACTGATATGCACCCGAGCATGTTTTGTCATTATATCTTCTTCCTCTCCCTTTCAATCAATGATTGATTTACTTTTCTTCTTAAGATAAAATTAGCTTGTTACTTTTTTCATTTTTCACATTAAAGACTGATATTCTCTGTATGGATGGAACAGCAATAAAGTAATTTATCTCCAAAAGAAGGTCAGTTTAATTCATACAACATTATCAGCCTCAACCTGTTTAATTTATTTGGTCAGGATAAATATCACAATAATGAACATATGAAATGTAAAATGTGCAAAAAACTCACTTATAGCTACATGCGCTGCTGGCTCACGGGGATAATTCTTTGCCTCAGTATAAATACATCCCATAGCAATACTGATTGATAAGTGCCAAACAAAAAAGTAAGTCTCAGATCTTTGAAGCTATATGGAAAACAAAATGTTTCAAGGAAACAAAAACCTTTTAAGCCCATGTTCAACTAAAAGTTCTAGGCAAGAACGATAGCAATGGCTTAAAGCGTTTTCTGCAGCAGTTTGGTACTTCGAAGCATACTTAGGCCCCACAGTATGGATAACTTTCCTGCAAGAAATTAATTGGTGTAAATTTCATATACAATGAATCTAACTTCATGCTGAGAGAATTAATTGGTGTAAATTTCATATGCAATGAATCTAACTTCAAGCTGAGAGAATTAATTGGTGTTGTAAAATAAGATGAAAAAGGGTTTTGGGATTAATCTCCCTTGTGTAAACCCTACACAAAGGATAGTTTATTTATAATGATAATGGGCCAAACCCAAAAATACATAATGGGCTCAGCCCAACTACTAAACAAAACATTATATCATCTAACACTCCCCCTCAAGCTAGTGCATACAAATCGTATGTACCAAGCTTGCTACAAAGATAATCAATTCTAGGTCCTCGAAGAGACTTAGTGAAAATATCTGCTAATTGATCACTTGAGTTGACAAACTCGGTCTTGATGTCCCCGGATAGGATTTTTTCTCGAATGAAGTGACAGTCAATTTCAATGTGTTTGGTCCTCTCATGAAAGACAGGATTAGAGCTAATATGAAGAGCAGCCTGATTGTCACATATGAGTGTCATTTGAGTGACATCTCCAAATTGCAATTCTTGAAGCAATTGCTTAAGCCAAACAAGTTCACATGTGGCTAAAGCCATAGCTCTATATTCTGCTTCTGCACTAGATCTTGCCACAACACTTTGTTTCTTGCTCTTCCAAGAGATCAAATTACCACCAATTGAGACACAATATCCGGAAGTAGATCTTCTGTCGGAAGGAGATCCTGCCCAGTCAGCATCTGAATAACATACAACTTTTGTATCAGAGTTGGAATCATATAGTAAACCTTTTCCAGGAGAGCTTTTGATATACTTTAATATGCGAATAACTGCATTCCAATGTTCTTCACATGGGGAATTAAGGAATTGACTCACCACGCTAACAGCAAAGGAAATATCAGGACGAGTAACAGTAAGATAATTCAACTTTCCAACTAACCGTCTGTACTGTTCAGGATCTGAGAAAGGCTCCCCCTGTTTAGGTAGAAGTTTAATATTAGGATCCATGGGTGTTTCTACTGCTTTAGAATTCATTAATCCAGTTTCCTCCAGAATATCCAATGCATATTTCCTCTGAGATATGACAATACCACTATTGGATTGTGCTACTTCAATACCCAAGAAATACCTGAGTTTTCCAAGATCTTTGGTCTGAAAATGACGACAAAGATGTTGCTTTAAGAGGGAGATGCCAAGGTTGTCGCTTCCTGTGAGAACAATGTCATCAACATACACTATTAAGTAGATACATCCAGCACTGGAGTGACGATAAAAAACTGAATGATCCACTTCACTGCGAGACATGCCAAATTGTTGAACAACACTACTGAATTTTCCAAACCAGGCCCGAGGAGACTGCTTTAGGCCATATAAAGATTTGTGAAGACGACAAACCAATCCAGAAGACTCCCCCTGAGCAACAAAACCCGGAGGTTGCTCCATATAAATTTCTTCATTCAAATCGCCATTGAGGAATGCATTTTTGACATCAAGTTGGTGAAGAGGCCATTGGCGAAGAGCAGCCATGGCAATGAATAAGCGAACAGATGCCATCTTGGCCACTGGAGAAAAAGTATCACCATAATCCAAACCAAAGATCTGTGTGTAACCTTTGGCAACAAGGCGAGCTTTGAGACGGTCAACAGTGCCATCAGGGCCAACTTTGATAGCATAGACCCACCTGCAACCAACAACAGATTTCCCGGATGGTAATTGAACAAGATCCCATGTTCCACTATGCCTGAGAGCACTCAATTCATCAAGCATGGCCTGACGCCAACCAGGGTGGGCTAATGCATCACCTAAAGATTTTGGAATTGACAAAGAGGAAATAGACGAAAGGCATGTATAGAAAGATGGAGAGATTCTATGATAACTCAAAGCAGCATAATGAGGGGAATGATTACGGGTAGAACGCATACCTTTACGAAGGGCAATGTGAATATCAGACTCGGTTGTTGGAACCGGAGGAGACAAATAACTCGGCACTTGATATGAGTCATGTGTTGGTGGTTGGCAACGGTGTCTTCTGCTATAAACCTGAAGAGGTGGTCTATCCGCAATAGGTACACTCGGAGGTGGCTGAGGAGAATCCGAGGTGGCACTGGAAGTGGGCACACTAGGAGGATCACACACAATAGGGATATCTATAGTAGTAGATGGTGGCTCACAACGAGAAGAGAAGTGTGTGAAGTAAAAAGAAGACTAGTCAAAGGTGACATCAGCAGAGATAAAATGACGGTTGAGGGAAGGAGAGAAACACTTATACCCTTTTTGTGAGCGTGGGATCCTAAGAAGACACATTTGTGTGCTCTCGGAGACAACTTATCCAGGCTAGGACTAAAATCGTGAACAAAACATGTGGACCCAAAGACTTTAAGAGGTAAAGGGTGAAGAGGGTCGTGAGGAAATAAAATAGAATGAGGAACTTGGTTATGCAAGACTGAAGAAGGCATGCGATTAATAAGATAACAA
>Ga0214542_1003722_pt1 | contig 30757 bp, 20 predicted proteins | sample CNSS1metaG_FD_160096 | JGI IMG/M metagenome (GOLD analysis project Ga0214542, IMG submission 160096) | Root nodule microbial communities from cowpea collected in UCLA plant growth center, Los Angeles, California, USA - CNSS1 | ecosystem: Host-associated > Plants > Roots > Nodule | place: USA...
ATGGCTAAATTTGGTCAGAAACAGTGTAAATAGATATGTTGTGGGAATTTTTATTGTTAAAGAGTTAGAGGAGTGAAACAGATTAAGGTCACTTTAATGGCCAGATATTTCACTCCAACATTCAGTCCATGCCTTAAATTGCAGGGTACAACAGTCCTAGATATGAACATAGTCAAAGTTCACACCTGACACCATTTCAGTTTTAAAGGTGGAAAGAGAGTCACAGTGTTGATTGAGAATTTTCGCAGTTAGTTCAAAAATATATCATTGGTTTCAAATTCTAGTGGTTCAAAGAAAATTTTGGTAATTAGTTCAAATTATACGTGTAGTTTCGAATAGAACTAAATTGAAATAGAATTTTATCAACACATAAAAATGTTAAAATCTTCAACCGAATTTAAAAATCTGCAACCACACTAAACTAAACCAAGGTAATTTTATTTAATTATCAATAGGTTATGATGTACGGATAAGATATGTGTATTGAATACGACACATATTCGATACGCATACGTTTATTTTAAAAATAAAAAGATATAATATATATATATATATATATATATATATATATATATATATATATATATTAAAAAGTCTACAATAATTTTTAAAAACATGATAAATATATAATTGTTATTATGTGTATCCCCAATCAGCACTCATGATGAATTGGGCCTCAATCAGCGCTATAAGGAATTGGGCCTTGCTGTAGGATCCAATCTTTCTAAAACAGTTCCTTAATGTTTTCCTATATGTGTTTTATAGTCTCTGCTTTTGTAAATAGAAAAACACTTTTTCTCTTTCGCAATAATATTAGTTTCTTTTGTCTCTTAGTGCGTCTTGCTTTCTCTCTTTCGTCTCTCCATGTGCACCAATATTCACCACTTTCGCTTGACAATTTCTCCTATGCTAATGAGAATCAGGTTTCTTAAGATGGTATCAGAGCTTTTCTTTTGAAGAGCTCTGTTGTGCATCACTCTATTTTCCCTTTTCTTTCTCTTTCGTTCTTTCTTCGTTTCTTTTTAGGGTTTCTTGTCCCTATTTTCTTTCTTTGATGGTCGCGGAGAATGATTCCAAAACTCTTGTTGTTGCTAACGATTTCAATGCCTCGCATAGTTTTCTTTACTTGCATCCCAGCGAAAATCCAGCAATTTCTCTCGTATCACCCGTTCTCGAATCACACAACTATCACTCATGGAGTAAATCATTTGCCATTGCCCTTAATGCAGAGAACAAGATGGAGTTCATTGATGGGACTGCTCCGGCCGACAAAGACAGATCCGACCTATCAGGCTTGGAGAAGGTGTAATAACATGGTGGTATCTTGGTTGACTCACTTTGTTTCACCCTCGATCAGACAAAGCATATTGTGGATGGACAAGTTTGAAGAGATATGGAAAGACCTAAAATCCAGGTTCTTTCAAGGAAATTTACTTGGTATTTCAGAATTACAACTTGAAGCATCCTCTCTTAAGCAAGGAAATTTATCGGTTACTAAGTATTTCAAAAAGATTCGTGTTATTTAGGATGAACTTGACAATTTTCGTCTAGATTTGGTTTGTAGTGGCCCTGTTAAATGTGTTTGTGATCTCTTCAGTTCTTTTCATTAGAGGAAGATCGAAGACCATGCTATGCAGTTCTTGAGGGGTATGAATGAACAATACAACAACGTTACTTCCCACGTTCTGATGATGGATCCAATCCCTCCCATCTCAAAGATCTTTTCTTACGTGGTTTAGCATGAAAGGCAGATTGGCGGAAACAATTCTCTGAGTGGAAATGAGGTCAAAATCAACAACACCAACGTTACTTGTAGTTATTGTAAAAGCGATGGTCACACTGAGTCAGTGTGCTATAGAAAACATGGCTTTCCCAGGAACAGTACTAACAAGAATGCCAAAAGTGTAAAAAAGATTTGCTCCTTTTGTGGTCGGAATGGTCATACTGTTGATAATTGCTATAAGAAGCATGGCTTCCCACCTGGCTACAAGATAGACAACAGAGAAACCACCGTGAATAATGTTAATACTACTCAAGAAACAAAGAGGCTAATGGTAATCATCTCAACAACAATACCAGGCTTTGATGAGTCTCCTGAAATAGGCTAATGGTAATGGCAGTGAGAATGTCTCTACCAATTAGGTTGGTTCCATTATATCCTGCATCATAGACAAAGGTAAAAATGACGTCTCTTTGATTACTTTCAATTCACATAATAACTGGATTATAGATTCGGGTGCCACAGATCACATATGTTGCTCTCTATCCAACTTAGTTTTCTTTAAAGAAATATCACCTATAAGTGTCAATTTACTTGATGGAAGTAAGGTTCAAGCCACCCATTCGGGTACCGCAAGAATTTTTGAAGACTTGTTCATACAAAATGTTCTCTTTGTTCCTAACTTTTCATATAATCTAATATCTATTTCCAAGCTTATGTCACATTCGAATTCCACCATTATTTTTCCACTAATGAGTGTCTTATCCAGGACAAGATATCCACCAAGAAGATTGGTACAACTAGCCTTCAATCAGGGTTATATGTGATAAATTATGGTGCTTAAGCTAAAAGGGATTCTTCTATGCAGATCTGTAACAACACTATGAAAGATAATGTTTGGCACATGCATCGTGGCCATCCTTCATATAAAAGGATGGAAGTTCTCAATAAAAGGTTCCCTTATGTAACTCTTGCTACCAATTCTAATTGTGATGTGTGTCACTTATCTAAGCAATGAAAGTTGCCTTTTTCGAATAGTACATCTTATGCCAATTCTGTTTTTGATTTGACACATGTGGATATTTGGGGACCCTGTACTGTTACTTCCATGACAATTTCTCCACTACTAATGAGAATTGGGTTTCTTAAGATATATATATATATATATATATATATATATATATATATATATATATATATATATTGAAAAGTCTACAATAATTCTTAAAAACATGATAAATATATAATTGTTATTGTATGTATCCAAATTAAAGTTTTATGTATTATAGTTGTTAACATAAAAAATAATAAATTGTTGTCATCATAAAAGTACATACTGCTTTGTTAATTAGATACTTCATTGATAAGTATCAATAAAGTATCATAAAGTATAGACACGGATACATGTCAAACATGGATATGTCAACGAAATTGAAGTATTGGTGCAATATAGGCTAGGTTACTGTTTTCAATTAAAAATGTATACAATTTTTTAATTGAACCCTATAATAATGATATCAAGTTTATTACTTACAGTAGAATATTCATTCAAATAGCATATTTTAAAATATAACATCAAATTACATTGTGAGACAAAGATAAACAGAAACATTAATATATTTTATTAATGTAGATGAAAACTATTTCTAATCGGTCCACATATTTAAGCAAAACATGTTTTTCAACATGATTTTTTACTCAAATTTAATATTTTTAATTATAAATATCCACAACATATAATTTTTTGTAATATGAATAGTTTGAGGAACAAGAAAATGATATTTTAGAATTGATAGTGGTTTAAAAACAATGGACTCAGTTATTTTAATATTAAATTATATGAATAGGAACTTTTGTAAACGAATTTCATTATTTTAACAATTTCTATAAATCATTTTTCTAGAGTTCTCTGACTTCTCTCTAGGAGTTCTCAACCTCCATTGGTCTGATTGAAGATTTGAGACCGTAGGACTGATACTTGCGACGAGCTCTTTAATTTCGACTGATCAATTTTTTTTATCGAGTAAGTCGTTGTTTTCCCCTTTTTGCATGACCAGTCTGTTTTTGTCTTGTGTGTGGGCTTTTCTTGTTTACATGTGCTCTTTGAATCATCAATATGACTCTTTATTAATCAATGGTCCTTATGGTAGGTCATGATCATTCTTGTTATGTTCCTATGTGTAGATAGAAGATCTTGTGAAGTGGAAGTGGAAGGTGTTTTAGATTATTAGAGTTGTTAAGGACTATTTTCATAGATAAGGGAAGCTAGTTATTTATGAAATAATTCTTTTTTTTAGTAATTAGAGTAAAACTGTGGTTTGAATCTTTGAATGGAATATATGTGTAGAATTTGATTGATTTAATCAATTGTATGGTTTGTGTATGGCAGACTTATTTTATCATATGAAATGTAAAGATAAGAGAATGATTGTTTGGATGTTTATCTCAAGAATTGATGAGTTTGACTTATTTGATTTGCAAGTGATATATATTTGACTTGTAGTATTGTGTTCATTTTAAATGATGAAGAAAAAGGGAAACACCATTTAGAAGTTAAAAGAGCGGATTGGTCAATTCATTTGAGTTGTGATATGGCCTTGTGTCAATTGGTATTGAAGATTTTAAGGTGCAGATAGAATTGGTTATTTTTGTATGCCAAATTTGTTTTTCATTGAGACCTTTAAATCCTGTTATTTGATACTTCTTGGGCAAATATATTTCTAAAACAAGGCTAATTGATAGTTCTACATGGGAAATAACTCAAGAAGCTTTAAACTACTCAATTTAAAACTCAAAAGAAAGAATTATGAGTCCAGATGCAGCGTCAGGTGCCATCGTAGTGCTGTCGAGCACTAGTTGGACATTGTCATTGACTTGGCTAGCATTGGGCGTTACTTTAGGGCCGTCGGGTGTCACCATGTTTTCAACTTTAAGCAGTCTTGGGAAAATTGTGATTCTTGCTTCGTTAACCATCAGATCAAGCTAAAAGTTTGATAATAGATCCTCGGCACTTGAATTGTTACTTTGACTGGTGGGATCTTTGGGTTGAGGTCTGTAGTTAGAAAAGTTAGTCTCTTCTGTTTGTCCTATTTTTAGGTTTCTCTTTTGTGAAAAACACTTTTTATTTATGATTTTGGTTTGATCTTGGAATAAAACAAGATATATGGTTGTTTATAGAATTGTTGATAAATCCATTGATGAATATGCATGTTATGGAAATATATAATGGATATGAGGATGTATGGAAATATATAATGATTGTAATTGATCACGAACATGATATTACTCAGTATGGATGATTGTTGGGAAAAATCCCCAAGAATTACTTCATTAATAGAGAAACAAAATAAACACATAGACAACTCTCTCATGCCTTTTAACCCCGAGTATACCCACACTCTCCAAAGCAATAATTTAACCCAAACCTCACAACACTCTTATTAAAGAGTATAAGAAACAAGAATAAGAATAGTCAACTATAAGCTTGGAATTTCTTTGACTCGAGATAAGGAACATCATGGACTTAGAACCCATTATATAGTCACTAACACCCACCCCCTTGGTTATCCTAGGCGATGTGAGACTTTTCAAGACGTGTTATTTTCATGAGCCCAACATTTGGCAAAAATCCAAGAGTCTAGTGAGTAGATTCTCCAGTTGCATATGTGTTTGGCGTAATTTCAGGGGTCTCGTGAGTAGATTCTTTGGTGGTGTATGTGTTTGGCATAATTACAAGGGTCTCGTGAGTAGATTATTCTAGTGGCATATGTGTTTGGCGTTATTCCAGGGGTCTCGTGAGTAGATTTCTAGAGGGATATGTGTTTGGCATAGTTCCAAGGGTCTCGTGAGTATATTCTATGATGGTGTTCCTTTAGTGAATCCAATGTCAATGTTTGTATCTTGATAATTGAGTCTTTTATATTTTTCTCTTGTAAATTGTATGTGTTGATGAATTATTGATAACATCTTATAACATGAATTATATGTTCTATATATGATACTCTTTTTTTTTTGTAAATTAGCTTACCATTTGTTATGTTTTGTGTTCTTCTTTTGCAATTGATCACCTTATTGGTGTGAGCAAATGAAGATGCAGGTGATAAAGACACACCTCTTGTAGATGAGGAACCAACTATCTGGGCCACTTGAACACTATTAGATCATGTTAGGTATAGTCTTGTAATATAATTATATTATAATAGCTTGAATGTACATGTCTTATATTATTATAGTATTATTTGTTGGATGACTGATATAAGATATATATTGGATAAACTCTTTTTTAAATATTTATAATGAAATGTTTTATTTCAATATATAATATCATACTACTAAATGTGATGTTACAAATAGTATGAAAAAAATTATAAATAAATAAATAAGTAAACAAAAGGAGTATAGAGAGAATAAATAGAGAGAATAAAAAGTTATAGAAAAATGAAAGAATTATAGATATCATAGAGTAAAATAAACTAAGAAAATAAGAAAGAGTTATAGATAGAAGAAAGAGAAGAGATAGAAGTGAAGAGGAACATGCTCATTTTCATATAATCATACCATAGTATGTGTATACAAGGTTTTCTAGGTATTTAAGCTAGTTAAGAATTTTGCTTTATTTACATAAAAAGAAAACTTACCTGAAGTGTCAGACTATTTCATTTGTCAAGGTACCCATTGTTAATTATTTAGTGGTATGAGAATAATCCAAGTTTCACATTCGTATAACTTTTCATGAAATGGAAATATTTAATATAATTTAAAAAAAACATTATCATACAACTTTTAATGTTTTTATGAATTATTAATTGTATAGATAAATATTATTTAACAGTCTTAAATTTATTAATTAATATTTTGTTTAATCATATTTATTATAATTTATTCTTATTTTATTCTTTTTTATTTATAAATATTAGCTATGAGAAGAAAAAAAAAACCCTTGACATAAAACATAAAACTACTTTCAGTATTATGTTCTATATTGTCTTCTGGAACAATGGTGTTCATAACATTAATATATTAGCATAAACATGATTTAGAAGTCGATGATAAAGTATCAATTAATATAATAAAAAAGAACAACTTAAATATAAAAGACAATAAGTCAATTTTAGTAAGTCAAAATTCTATTTGATATTGCTTATATAAAAAGAAATCACAAGTAAATTTCTTTTACATAAATAAAAGTAACTTAAATATATCCATAACATAATTTTATCTCTGAATTTTGTATAACAATGAGTAAACTAAAATAGCAAAGGTTTTTCTCTCTAAAAATGTTAGGGAAATATTAATTAAAATAAATAATAATAATTATAAGAAAAATACAAAGATATAAAAAATAGAATATTCAACAATTCCAACAAATAATAATAATATAGGACAAAGATATAAATTATATAAATGAAGAAAGGGTAGAAATAGCCTAGGTTGACACACATATAACGTTAGAAAAACACCTCAACTGCACAAGGCTAGACACAATATTATGCGCTCCTCTCCCAAAATACAACAACCCGTTAGATCGATCAAGTGCAGCGATGAATCTCCACACCTTTTGAACACCAATGTCTTAAAAGACAATACAAAGCATAAGATTGAAAACACTTCTTGTGAGTTGATGTGTTTGTTGTGTATTTTCCCTATGCACCAAAGTGGTATTTATAGGTAAAAAAGGAAGACATAGAAATCAATTGTCACCAATATGATTTAAAAAATAATAATTTGCAATCAATTTAAAAAACCACTTACCAATAAATAGCATTTACCCATAAAATCAATAGTCTATAAAAGCGTGAGTAACAATAGGATTTTTATTTTAATTATTTATTTTTTAAATTATATTAATTATTTCCAACAACCCCCCACATAATTTAAAAAATTAAAACAAAATAAAAATATATTATCTTTTAAAACAAAATATGTAGTTCAGCGTAAGGAACCCTGAAGGGTTTGAGCCTTACACCTAGTACTTATAAACTTCCACCCGAGAAAATGCACTGACTAAATTCTCTTGAGCTACATCCCCTTTAGACCGAGTTTTAGTAAATAACGCATATAATATTGGTGTTCATTTTAGGTTATAATAAGTGGGTTCACGTTACGACCTTGTGCATGTATTTTGTTCCATGAGTGTCACTTTTAGACTTGCCTATGTTACATAATGGCGGCCCCACCATCACACTCACTAGGTAAACCCTCAAAGGGTGGTTTGTGACACACACATCTACAATAATTTCTTACAAAATAGTAATAGAGGCCTAGTTGTAGGGTTTGGAATTCCCTTTATTTTTTCACATCTCAGGACAACAAATATACAATCAATATATAAGGATATTCAATCCTAGAATTACGTTCCCCTATTAATCTAATGAGTTTTTTATGACTAATTTACAGGAAACATATTATTGACAAATCCTAAATATAGAAAAGATTTATATGATTGACAATCAATCAATAATAATTTAACACTCCTCCTCAAGTTGGTGCAAAGATGTCACGCATGCCCAACTTGACTAGAAATGTAGAAAACACTCAACTTGAGATAGGTTTGGTGAGAATATCAGCCAATTGGTCCTCAGATCAAATTTTAGGCAATTGCAAAATGTCCTCGTCCAGCATGAAAAATTTGTCCACCTCAACGTGTTTTGTACAATCATGTTGAACATGATTATGATCAATATCATAAGCTATATTGTTGTCACAATACAATCGAATTGGTTGTCTAGATGGATATCCCAAACCTTGCAAAAGATTCCTTAACTATAATGCTTCACAAGAGCTAGTGCCATACCTCTAAATTCAGCTTCTGCACTTGAGCGAGCAACAACATTTTGTTTCTTGCTTCTCCATGTAACAAGATTACCATATACAAAGGTGAAATATCCTAAATCATCTATTGATCTTGCCCAATCTGCATCTGTGTATGCATCTATGCTTTGATAATTTGAATTTTTTATGAATAGAATTCCCTTTCTTGGGGCAAATTTCAAATACCATAAAATTTGGATGACTGCATTCACGTGTTGCTCGTCGAAGTTATGCATGTATTGACTTATAATGCTTAATGCATAAGCAAGAACAGGCCTTGTGTGAGCTAAGTACATTAATCTTCCAACAAGTCTTTGGTATTGTCCTTTATTAACAAGTACTTGATTAGGATCTACACACAACTTTAAACCTTCCTCTACTGGTGTATCAATAGGTTGACATCTTGACATTCCAGTTTCGTGTAAAAGATCTAAGGCATATTTTCTTTGATATAGAAAGATCCACGCATTTGATCGAGACACTTCAATTCCAAGAAAATATTTAAGAGGACCTAGAACCTTCATTTCAAATTCTCCACATAAATAATCTTGTAGAGCTTTTCTTTCTTCAATATCATTTCCTGTAACCACCATGTCATCCACATATACAATGAGCACAATGATCTTACCATGTTTCTTGTTTAAAAATAAGGTGTAATATGAGTTGCTTTGACAGTAACCAAAAGCTTCATTGATTTTGTAAACCTTCTAAACCATGCTCTTGGAGATTGCTTCAGCCCATACACTGACTTCTTCAATCTGTACACCTTTTGGCTATGCTCTTTTGTATCATGTATTCGGGTGGGAGACCATGTAGATTTATTCTAATAATTCACCATGTAAAAAGGTATTCTTCACATCGAATTAGTGCAATGGCAAATCTAAGTTTGCAGCAAAAGATAACAAAACATGATCTGTATTTATCTTAGCTACTGACCCAAATGTCTATGTGTAGTCAATCCTGTATGTTTGAGTGTACTCTTTTTCCACCAACCTAGCTTTATAACATTCAATTGTACCGTCTACTATGTACTTCACAGTGTAAATCCATGGACACCCAATTGGTTTCTTTCCTGTTGGACAATTAACAAGTTCCCACATTTTATATTCCCGTAAGGATTTCATCTCTTCATCTATTGCAACTTTCCACTTTGGATCAACTAAGGCTTCTTGTACATTATTAGGAATAACCACAATAGATAATTGATTTACAAATTATTGATTTGATTCTGGTAAATGATGGGTTGACACATACATACTCATGGATATTTAGTTTTATTAGGTAAAATAGGTTCATATGTGGGTTTAGGATTACCTCTAGTTTGACACTCTGACAATTGTTTTATATTTTGTTCAACATCTAGAGTAGGATCATTTTTAGCAAATGATTAGTTTGGTATATCAGTAAGGGAATCAGATTCAAATACCTCAAATAGGGGTGAAAGCGAATTCACAACTTCTATGTCTGTCACTTCTTCAATTTTGTTGTGTTCATTGACATTCTTATTCAAGCTTATACCACTTGTATTTGAGTTGTTGGCTTCTTGATTGCCAATTTCAAAGGAATCTTTCACATAATTATCATATTCATAATATAGAGTCTGAATTTCTTAATGACATTCTCCTGAAAATTCAACCTTAGAGGAAAAATACATTGTATCTTCATGAAAAACCACATCTAGAGTTATTATCATTTTCTTACTTGGGGGATGATAACATCAATAACCTTTTTTATGCATGACATAGCCAATAAATACACACCGCAATGCTCTAGGGGCTAGCTTGTTCCGTTGATATGCATGAAGGTGTACAAATAATGCTACACAACCAAAAATGCGAGGAGGTAAATTCAGAACAACAAATGCATCTATTGCTTCAATAAGGGTGTGTAATGGTGTTTGAAAGTTATTTGAGCTAGAAGGAACCTGGTTGATTAAATATGCAGCCAAGGTAAGTGCTTCTCCCCAGTATTATATATGCATATTAGCTTGTATTAAAGAAGCTCCAACAATCTCCAATAAGTGATGACTTTTTCGCTCTGCAACCCCATTTTGTTGAGGTGTATTGGGATAAGAAGTTTGATGAATTATCCCATGTGTTTCAAGATATTGAAGAAAATCAATACTTTGATATTCTCCACCATTGTCCCTATGAAGAACCTGAATTTGTGCATTGTATTGCATTTAAATCATGTTATGAAACTTTTGGAATAATAATTTTACTTCAATTTTGGATTTCATCAAGCATACCCATGCCATTCTAGTATAATCATCTATGAAAGTAACAAACCATCATGATCCACCCAAAGTTAGAACTTTGGATGAACCCCAAACATCTAAGTGTATGAGCATAAACGTGATTTTACTTTTATTCAATGTCAATGGAAATGAAACATGATGACCTTTTGCTAGTTCACAAACATCACAGCGGAAGCTAGAAATATCACATTGAGTAAATAAACTAGGAAATAATTTCTTCAGATACCCAAAAGAAGCATGTCCCAAGCGTTTATTCTATAACCAAATTTTAGATTTCTTCTTCTCCTCCTCAAAATTATTTATTGTCAAAGCTTGTTGTATCTTGTTGATGCTTTTCTTTTCTAAGTCTAGGTAGTACATTTTCCCTCGCTTAATACCACAACCAATCGTATATCTAGTTTGAGTGTCCTTAAATGCACAAAATTCAGGACAAAAAATTATAACACAAAATAAAGCTGTAGTTATTTTGGAAACATATAACAGGTTATAATTTAAATCTAGAACCATTAAAACAGAGTCTAAATTCAAAGATTTAGTGAGGGTTAAAGATCCTTCACCAATAACTAGAGTTATCTTACCATTGGCAATGCAAACAAATTTTTGTGAGGACAGTTTAAGAGAAGAGACTTGTCTAGAATCAAATGTCATATGGCCAGTTGTGCCATAATCAATTATCCATGTGTTATTTAAACTATGTTCAAAAATATTTAAAGCCTTACCAATAATATTTGTAGTTGTTACCAAAGTAAAGTTGCTTTCAAAAGTTGAATTTGCAAACTTTGATTCAATAGTAGTTGCAGTTAGGCTTTTGTTGGACTTCTTTCTTGAATCACGATTATGATCCCACCATTCAAGATACCCCACAATCTCAAAACAACGATCTTTTGTATGACCATTTTGGTTGCAAAGGGTGCATTTATAAGTAGATTTATCACCCGTAGTGGTCTTAGCATGGTTTTCTTTATTTCGATGCTACCAATTTTGAGTTGATCGATTACGGGCTACCATTACTGAACTGTCAGTATTTTCATGTTCCATCTTCAAAGTTGCATGACGCAATGCCTCACGTTAAACTAAAGCATTCTTCTATGTCGGGAACGAGTTCTTTACGTAGAATTTCTCCACGAATTTGTTCAAAAATTTTATTTAATCTGGTAAGAAATATGTGTACCCTCAGGCGTTGAACAAAATCTTTCTATGTTGTTACATCATCGGGATCCTTCAAGGCCATCTTGTCACGATGGTCTAATTCATAAAATATCTAAGTCAACTCACCATAACATTTTGATAGAGACTTACCACTTTGTCTAGTAGAGAAAGCCTTCTGATTTAAGGAGAAAACTTGCAACTCATCACTTCCATCATAGAAGACTTTCGATAAAGCACTCCATATTTTGTGAGTAGTGGGTAAGCATATGTAACGCTTCATTATTTCTAGGCTCATGGACATCAACAACCAGCGCTTTACTTTTTGATTTTCGGTATACCATTTGTCATTTCCTTCATATGTCTTTGCAGGGGGCTTCATATGGCAACTAAGATACGAGGTTTTTTCCCACTCCGCAATATGCATCTCTATTAATTGTGACCACAATTAGGGTTGATTTTCCAAACATATTTTGAGAAGAAAAAAAGAGGAGTTTTGACTTTAGATTTTTTTTCAAAGGGAGGCTCCTAATATCATCTTACAAAATAATAATAGAGGTATAGTTGTAGGGTTTGAATTTCCCTTATTTTTTCATATCTTATAACAACAAATATACAATCAATATATAAGGATTTTCAATCCTAGACTTACGTTCCCCTATTAATCTATTGAGCTGTCTATGACTAATTTACAGGAAACATATTATTGACAAATCATAAATATATAAGGGATTTATATGATTAGATTTTTTTTCAAAGGGAGGCTCCTAATATCATCTTACAAAATAATAATAGAGGTATAGTTGTAGGGTTTGAATTTCCCTTATTTTTTCATATCTTATAACAACAAATATACAATCAATATATAAGGATTTTCAATCCTAGACTTACGTTCCCCTATTAATCTATTGAGCTGTTTATGACTAATTTACAGGAAACATATTATTGACAAATCATAAATATATAAGGGATTTATATGATTGACAATCAATCAATAATAATTTAACATAATTGTCATTAGGTTTATTAAGAGGTATTTTAATAAATAAGCACAATAATACACATACCTCAACCTAATTACTGTCACAATTTATACTACACTTCGCCATAAGAATTAGATATAGAATTTAATAAAATTAGTAGGTGTACTTTAGTCAAAAACAACTTCATTGTTACCCATTGAACTCCATTTCATGAGATTGCCATTCATGTGGAGATGTGTGTCCATTGTTGCAACTAATTTATGGTTTATAATTTCATTCCTCTCGATGACTCAAGTACTTATTGATGCATCAATCCTTTGGTGAGCAGATCTGCACATTTTTTTGATCTAACAAAGTCAAGAAAATTAATACCATGAGTGATAACTTTCTAATAAATTTATGTCCCACTCTCTTATACATTTTTTTGAATAAAATTTTTTCTATAAGCTTTATATATTGCAACTTGAGTTTAACAATGAAATGTAATCGGAGGTATATGTTTATTTAATAATGATAAATCATATAGATAATTAATATCTGCGTTAGCAATACTGGTATTATAACAACAATCTTCACTTCCATGGTATATCATGAAACAATATTTTTGTTTTGTAGATTTTTATGACATTGCACCTCTACATAGTGTCACCAAAATGAAAATTCAATTTGCATTAATATGTCATTCAATAATCTCAAGAAATTGCACATATTGAATGTCGTAACTAGAAGAAACACAAATAATATAATCATTAGATGAGAAAATAGTACTGAAGGTATCACAAACAAATTTAATCATAAGAATTTTTTTCTATTCTCATTAAGAGGTATATTAACCTTCATAAGACACTCCCACACTTTGAAATATTTTAATTGTGGTTCTCCTTCTTTTTTCTTTTTTTTTTCATAACTCAAGCAATTTTATCATAACATTTACAAATAATTCTATTTAGAATACATGACAAACAAAATATAAAGTTTCACCATATATATTGCTAACTTTATTATATATAAAAATAATATAATTTCAGTGTCTTTAAAAAAAATAACACAACTCAAATGTCAAACCATTTTAAGTTATATCACTAACCTTTGCTACAAAATATCTTTTAATGTCAAAACATTGTAAACCACACTCATTTTTGCCTATACACATTTATTAAATCACCAAAATTGAAAAAGTGTCCTTCGTTGCCAAGACATAAAATAAACAATAGACCCAACATATTAAAACCAAATCTACATCATATAACAGAACAATCACATGCCAATTTCTCAAAACATATTTATATAATTATACATTTGGATTCTTTATTTTCACAATTTTGCCTTAAATTAATGGAAAATGTTACTTAATGAATAAGACCACAAATTTCAAAAAAACACTAATTTCTAAATAATATATTCATCATTTTCCTTTTTAATTATTTTAACATAACTTCACTCAAAGCTAGTGACATGGTACCTTTCTGATGGGAAAACATTGGTAACACCCATAGTAAAAATAAATAATATTGACTCTAGGTTTTGGAATTAGATTGATAAATTTAAACAAAGTTTGTGAGAAAAACAATGTTTCTCCTCAATACAAAGACATACATAAAAAATTAGGCTTATGTTTTAAACACTTACCACTATTAGATCATGAACGAAATAATTTTTAAAACATAAAAGCCATAAACATGATGTCAAGTTAAAAAATTCCTTTGAATTTCATGTCATAAGTGTACTATACTAGGCATTTAGGACTAGCATGGCTAACTACCCGGTCTCATCCGCCAACTTATAGTCCTAGCATAAAAGGAATATTGGCTAACTATACAAAAAAATCATGCATACATAGCGACCTAGGCAACATACGAGCAAATGTCGTCTACTCTCAACTTATGAAATAATGGTTAAACTCCTATAATCAAATCACAAGTTTGGTATTGGACCTTAGTCAGGCCCACAAAGGCCTAAAAGAGACCTAGTAAGTCCAATGAAGGCCCAACCCATAAATAAGGTAAATTGTGATTAATGTTCTATAAGTACAGATGGACCCCAACAATTAAAGGTATGCAATTCATTAATTCCCTAGTCTGTGATTTGACTTTTAAGAGCTTCTTCTAACTTGATCATCGAAGTCTTTTGTGCAGGTAAACCCAAAAACGTTCAATCTGCCTACAAGAAAACACACCCAAATCGAAGAGTAGAGGAGTAACCATCTCAAGGAGTCGAGGATTGGGTAATATTTGATTTGTGCTCCCTGATATCTTTTTATTGTTTCCGTAAGAACAATAAGCAATCATTTCATTCATAAATCTGAAACCAAATTATTATTTTTTTCCACAGAAATATGAAGATAAACCTTTTTCTTTCACATATGCATAAATTAGTTCAAGTGCTTTCCATAACTTAATAGCAGTTTTAGTATGAAAAAAAAAAGTCATTTTATAAATGTTATCATATGAAACACTTAAAATGTCCTCATGATATAAAATATCTTTAGCATGTTAAAGTATTAATTAATATGATAAAAAAATAACAAGTTTAAATATAAAAGAAAATAAGTCAATTTTAGTGAGTCAAAATTTCATTTGATATTGCTAGTAGAAAAAAAATCAAATGAAATCACATGTAAACTTCTTATACTTAAATGAAAGTGACTTAAATATACCGATAACAAATATATTATATAATTTTATCTCTAAATTTTCCATAACAATGAATAAACCAAAATAACAAAGGTTTTTCTCTCTAAGAATGTTACGAAAATATTAATTAAAATAAATAATAGTAATTATAGGAAAAAGACATAGATATAAAAAAATAGAATATTCATCAATTTCAACAAATAAAAATAATATAGGATTAAGATATAAATGATAAAAATGAAGAAAATGGATTAAGTCACGCATAACATTATCCATAGAGAGGAACCCCCCCCCCCAATTGTAGAGGGCTAGACACAATATTATGTGCTCCTCTCCAAAATACAACAATCCGTCAGATCGATCGAATGCAGCGAAGGATCTCCAAATACTTCTTGTGAGGTTATGTGTTTGTTGTGCATTTTCCTATGCACCTGAGTGGTATTTATAGGTAGAAAAGGGAGACATAGGAATCAATTGTCATCAATTTGATTTAAACAGAAGTAGTTTGCAATCAATTTAAAAAACTGCTTACCCATAAACAATATTTACCCATAAAATCAATAGTTCATAAAAACATAAGTAATAATAGAATTTTTATTTTAATTATTTAATTTTGATTTCATGGCTTATCATCTAACTTTTCATTAAGCTAGATATATTCTAGAGCATCTTCTTATAATCTTCTTGTTTCTAGATCTTAATATTCTTCGTCAATGATGCCAGCTTTTGACACTACTTCAAGCCAGAGAAGTTATAGGTATAGGTATTTTCTCTTGGTCTCCTCTTTACTTCTTTATCTTGATTTTCTCATTGCTTCTTCTACATTGCAAGCTTCTATGGTTTATATTTTGTAGCATCCACCTTGTTCTTTGAGAAGGTTGTCTATTATTGCTTCATCTATTTTTTTTCCTTTTGTACATTAACCATTACTTATGTCTTAATAAGAAGACTTTTTCTTGATTATGATTAATTTGCAGATTAAGCTTGCTGCATATTAGAAAATTATGTTAGACACACAAATTGTCGTATTTGTTATCATCAAAATTTTGGTATCAAATGATAAGACTTAAGATATTTATAAACTTTTCTCTTATACTAGATTGACTCGTTCTTTCCTTAACCCTTATTTCTATAATTATAACACACAAAAACCTTCTTCCACAAATTGACCATAGGATCCCACATCAATGTTACTTCTTCTGGGAGATCAAAGCACATCACTATTTTTTATACTTCCTTAATCTTATATCCACTTATAATTGTTAGACCTCAAATGAAAAATTAAGCTGTTCATTTTTAAAGTTTTGTAATATTAAACTCGATCATTTTTATGACACTCAGATTAGTTTTCCAACAAGTTTTTGAAATTAACATTCTGTATTGAGTTATTCATAAGTTGATTAGAGTTTACTTAGTAGATGACATGGTGTCAAGAGACATAATATTTTAATGTATTGACAAACAAAATGTTTCATTTCAAGGATCTTGTCATTTAAAAATGGGTTAAATATGTTTTTTATCCCTTAACTTTTTTAGTGAAAATTGGAATTAGTTTCTCTTTGAAACTTTGAACCAATTTAGTCTCCATCTTTAGAAATGTGTAGATTTAATCCTTTTAACCCAATTTTGTTAAGTTTATTTGATATTTTCTCAGCTAATATTAAAATGAAAATGTGTTAAATGATGTAAACAATTAAATTGTTATTGTAACACCCCAATTTTGGGATGTCATGGAAAGTTAGAAAATGAATGTGTTTGATGAAAAAAAATTGTCATTGAAAATGTACTAATAAAAAAACTTTTAATTTGATTTAAATTACATGGTTCAAAACATCACTTTGTCAAAAAAATTCGGATAACAATTGCGAACAAAAGAAAATTACATAGTTTTTAATATCTAATTTAAAACAACTAAATAAATTATAAAAACTCCTGAGTCCACCCCAGTCTCTCGTCAATCTACACCATGCCAAAATTATCTGCAATATCATCTGCTCCCGTATAACACACACGTTATACGATCATCGCACATACAACAAACACACAAACAAACAAATAGGGGTAAGCTAACCATAAACAATGATGTATAAAAGAATTTCGTAAATAAAACACGACAAACAATACTCAACATCTAATTCAAGTAACACTTAAGCATTAAGATCACAATCAAACTTTATTTTGAACACATAACCCATAACATCCAAACAACCATATCCAACCAACAGACTATCGCACTCATCTAACATCCTTAAAAACAATAATCATAATCAAGCTTTGATTTTCCGCGACCTTTTACCCCACAACAACATCTAGTTTCCTAGAAATAAATGGTTCGATGTGTCCCACTATCGCAACCAAACTGTCTCCCTTATTCCTCAAGGAATTATGAGTAAAAACATCGATGCATCGCACACCGGGCACTATACTCGTAACAAGCCAAAATAAGGCGAAACATCTTTCCCCTCCCCACTGCTTCACACAGGCGAGAGAGTACAACACTCAGACCAATCCTCTACTACTGCTTCACACAGGCGAAGATGACCCTTTTCCACTGCTTCACACAAGCGAAAGAGTCTTCACTGGTTCTCTAGGTACGAAAAACCTCACACAACACTTAATTTCACCAAGATTCTTCAATCAAGAAATAACACTTCCAACATACAACATAAGAAATCTAAAAATTCCCAACCAAATACACACCATCACATATACATGGTAAATAAAATCCTAGCAATTAAAATCCCCTGTAATAAGCAACCCATGTAATATTGTTCACTTCTGAACCAACCCAATAGACCTACAATGGAACTCTTGCACCATGCATAAAGTGATATGAAATAATATGCCAACTTGTGGCTGGCCGAATAACAAAAAAAACATAAACATATGTGGTTACAAGATGCCTAACTTCTGGTTGCACTTAAAACATAATGAACAAAAACCTGCACTCACTCACGTTCTCATTCATTTATTGACCGCACACACACCATGTTTCTTTCATTTTGTGAAAACCGTGATCCCACCCATGCACCAAACACACATTCTAAAAACATAAGAATTTTATAATGAAAAAAAATGTTATACTCCTACGTACTTAAAGAACAATAACATATATGTGTGGCCCACCTATTCAAAATTAAGCAAGCTAACATGAACTCCACCACATTTTGTTTCATTCTGCTCCACCAGAACGATTCCTTTAAGTCCTTGTACATCTTAGTCAAACCAGGATGTGTGGCCCACCTATTCAAAATTAACTCCCATGCATTATGTGAAAGAGTCAAGCAAAAAGGAAGAAAGAGAAAAAGCAATCCATGAAAAAAAAATTGAGGCAGCGTGAATGAAAAGAAACCTCAAGACCTGACGCAATGGCATGGTTAATGTTGCTCTTAAAATGCTAGAATAAATGGACCAATGGCTAAAAGACTATAACACATTTACATGTTCAACATAAAAGGAAGCAAATGCATATTTGTGTGTGGCCCACCCATTCAATATTAGATCTCCGAAAATGATAAGCCAAAAGAAGAAAAAGAAAAGTAATCTCGTGAACCCATGCAACCCCACACCCTGCAACGTGAATGAATTCCCGTAATGGTAACAATTTCATGAAACAAAACTGATGCAGTGTGAATGAAACGTAAAAACAACCTAGACTTGAAACAAAAAGGAACCCACGACTATGCACTCTGCATCCAAGGATCATATATTGACATAAAAAAAAACTAAATAAAATTGCACCAAAACCACCGAGAGAAATATAGCAAACGAGAACAAAAATTTTGTTGCACCAAAAGAGAGATAAATGGTGACTCTAACCCCACTGACTTGTTTATAAAACCTACGAGAAACCCTATGGCAGCATCCACACTTTGCTTAATGCAGTGGCAAGCAACTGGCACCTGACTCCACTACAAATCCCGAATGAAAAGAAGATATATAAAAAACATACAAAAAATATATATATATATATATATATATATATATATATATATATACCAGACATCAAAACGAGAAGCAAGCATGTTCATGACAAAACGAAAACTACACCCACTGAAATTGCACACCAAAACATTTACGTTGCACCATACAGTTTGACAACAACCACTTCAAAGCTTTATTCATCAAACAACAAATAATAAAGAAAGAAGAAAGACTAAGAACAAACAAGCTTCAAACGAAAAAGAAAAGAAGAAAAGTCAACTTTCGCTACCTAAAGTATCTCTCTGAAGCATTTTCCTTCTCTACCACAACCGTTGGAACTCTCCAACTTGCACCCTTGTTCTCTCTTCTCTCTCTCTCTCCTTCCTAATCCTTCCTTCTTATACCTTCTAGGGTTTGGCCTTATCTAATCCTATACCAAATCTTTCTGTTAAGATTCTCATAAAAAACCTACATCTAATTTTATCTATTAAATATTTCCTAACATTTTCTAAATAAAACTGAGCAATGAAATAAAAAAATACTATTCCACTATCTCTGCATTAGCGTGACTGGAAAAAGAAAAGCAATCGATGTTTCGTGGGCCCCACTTCTTAAAGGTGGAAAAATGAATTTAAAATCAACACACAAACAAAATCCAACCAACCAGGTTCAAACCTCGCACCTGCACACATTGCACAACTTTCACCACTGGGCTATATACCATCACATGATATAGAATGCATTATAAATATTAAAAAACTTATACTCCATAAACCATAATTCCTTAAATTAGATAAATAACAACTTAAATCACTCATTTAATTAAATTAGTCTTTCGTCATGACTAAAGTAACTTGTTATACTATCATTTACTGATACTAAATTATCAATCACTTTTTAATTTTACCTAAATTACTCAAAGTTCTTCCTGGGTCTCACAGCTATCATGAAACGTGTTTGAAACATTAATTAAACTTAACAAAATTTGGTTAAAATGACTAGATATACTCATTTCTAAGATTTAGGGACTAAATCTAGTCAAAGTTTCAAAAAATGACTAATTTCAATTTTTACTTAAAGAAAAAAAAAAGACAAAAAAAACATATTTAACACTTTGATTATTAATCAAATCCTAAGATTACTCGTAGATGATAAATAATAATATTACAATCAGTAACTGCAACACAAAACATCACAATATTTAACTAAGGTTGAGATCACAATACTAAACAATACAAAAGTTATTAAAATTATTATAATCCCTTTGATTATCCATAAACAATAATTAAAAATTATAATAATCATCCATCTCGCTTAATTCATATTTAACTCAAATTATGAGCTTACCACATTTGAAATACTCAATTTTATAACTTGACAATTAATGCTTTCAAATTCACCCTACACATACCTTAGAAGCTATTTTTGCCGTCATTAAATAATATCAATTCAAACAAATCATTCAATTCTTCAACATCAATTTTCATTCAACTCGAACTCTAAACTTCAAAATTGTATATCTAATCACACTCGAAATACTCAAATTTCATCTTATAGCTCAAAATAATTATGAATAATGGAACCCGCTAGTAACAAATCTAAGACTTAAAAAACACGACCGTCTCCAATATCATCTTAAAATTATTTAGTTAAAATAATATGATATATAATAACATATAACAAATTAGAAAATAAATTCTATGAATGCGAAGCTTATCTCCAACAATATAATTTATCATGTGATAAGATTCAAGACTTTATTACATCTATCACAAGAAAATATACTTGAATTTATTTGCAACATCCAAAGTGACTGAACTATATATTCAACTAAATGTGTGCTTTAGCTTTTGCTATCATGTGTTTCAGCTTTTGATGTTGTATTGCTGTAAACGTGTTTCAACTTTTGGTGTTGCATTCTGTAGAGTGGAGGAGTCCTCTACTTTGGATTTGTTTTCATTTTCTGATGCTTGAATACTTTGGAAAGATTCCTTACTAGATATACATAATTTTTATAAGATTCCTTACTTGGTATGCATAAATAGAGCATTTTGGAATTCCTTGTGTCTAAATTCCATCCTTTCCTTCTGCATGTGCTTTGGTAGCCATAAACTTTCACTCTTGACCAATTGTATATGATCAACTCTTACTTCCCTTCCCCCACTTGAATTTGTAAACATACCGAACAATTGTTAACTCATAATTTTGTTGCCTCTTTTCCCAAACATTTGCACATGCTTCTCTAGCCATCTCACAAATCCTACCATAACAATATAAAGCAACATGCATTTCCCTTATAAATTCTATTATTCCAACCTGCCAAATGACATATTTATACTGGTTATCTTGATATGCACAGACCGTGGCAGTGACACCTTTGGATGTAAGATTGAAATGGATATGGTCAATTTAAGTTGCTACATAACATCTTCACTATCTTTCTTTAAGAATCTATGTGCCAATGCAATTGAGTTAGTGAACAATCAAGTAAACTATACATTTATTATCACATTGACCATTTGTTTCTTCAATAAATTTGTGCTACAAATTAAATCTTATGCATCAATGTTGCATGCATAGGAAGAATGTTGCATGCATAGTTTCATGTTTTTTCTCTGACTGCAAATTTCTTACTAACTCTTTTGTGTGGCACTTTGCATTTATTGAGGTTGAACCCATTCTGGGTTTATCATATCAAATGTGTAAATAATTATTTCTTCTCAGTGATCAAACACAGGACTCAAAGTGGAAGTTGTGTACGTATCACATTTTAGCATAATCCTCTCAACCTAACTCTCTTCCTGTCATAACTAATTTCAAAACAAAAGATCTAATTTCAACAACAAAAATATTTTCCAAATTCAATACATAATTTTCTATTTTCCCATTTCATGCTTTTGGAACCCTATGCATTTTCCCATTACTTTCCAACTTTATATGTCATTCTTCTTTTGGTAGGGTGAAACTATTTATGTGTATGCTTGTGGCTGCATTGTGACACTCTTTAGGTTGTTGACCTTGATGATTTAAATAGAAACTTTCTCTCTTATTGTTCTAAGCCCAATCATATGAATTGTTCTTAATGTGGTTATTTATATATATATATATATATATATATATATATATATATATATATATATATATATATATATATATATGTGTGTGTGTGTGTGTGTGTGTGTGTGTATTCTTCTCTTCTAATAACCCTTTAATATAAGATATACTTAGAGAAGTTAAGTTTGGATTGTTGCTCTGGTGCTTATGTGTATGTAAATAACATTTGCATTCTTCAATTGCAATAGTATCTTATTAACCTATTGCAGGCATCAAATTTTTTATCACTCATAAATCCTTAATTAAAAGTCTTTCCAACCATCTTTAGGATTCTATACCTCTTTATATAGCCTTTATAACATTTTTTTTCTCTATGACATGTGTATGGCTCTCCATTTATAGTAGTCTCCCATAGTCTCTCATCATTCCTCCATGTAGACAGCATGTCATAGTCTCATAGACATCTTCTTTTACTTATTTTGCTTATCTAGTGTCATGTTTAACGTATTCATTATTTTTCATAGACAACTGTGTCATGGAGGGCTGAGGATGAGGATAGAATTATGAAAAATTTTCACTTTAGATCATCTCACAAACTCTCGGAGATGTTTAAAGAAGCTAGAAAAGAAGGTATCACGCCTGATTGGATTGGATCTTTTGTTTGGACCGGTTTATTAGAAAAGTGGAACAAGCCCACATATCGAGAAAAATGTGATACAACTAAAAAAACTGTGCATCAGAAAAAGGTGGAACATTACACACCGAGGGATCTATTAGCGTGCATGACCATGCCATTCATTTGGTATGACTATGATGATAAACTTTTGTACTTATTTATATGATGTAACATCAATTGCTTACTTTATAATTTGTTGTGTTTGTAGACAAAATCGCTTGGTCATGCAGTTCATGTTGATGAAATCTTTCAACAAACACACATACGAAAGAATACCGACGATTTTGTTGACGAAAGATCTAGACGGACACATGTTAGTTTCTTGCTTGGTTAATTACATTTTAGATATAAATTATTTATATTTTAATACAAAGACCTCTTATTTTGAACAGGAAGATTTTCAAAGTAGATTTTCTGCAGCATTATCAAAGATCGGTTATGTTGGTGTCTCTCAATGCACTCCCCTAGACCCTGTTGAGGAGGAGAGACTAAGGAACAAATGTTGGTTAGAGGTGGCAGGTGGAAGGTACAAGGGACGAGTATATGGAGTTGGACATGTGGATTCTCGAGATGATCGTGTTCAAAGTTACTTAAAACAAACACAAGCATGTTCTAGTCAGCAAGTGCCTTCAAAAGAGATTAATGAACTTTGACAAGGACTAGCAACTACTGAGGATCGAATGTCCCAACAAATTCGTGAAATGAGTACTCAATTGCAACATCAAATGCAAACCCAATTCCAAACATTTCAAATTTACTTGGTACACTCATGCAATATCTCCCACCTCCCGTAGCAGTTGCTGCACAAAATATTCTTCAACCACCAAACACTCAACAACAACAAAATCAAATGCAGGAAGAAAACCCACAAGTACAAGAGGACAACCCACAGGTGCAACAAGATGATGAAGGCCAAATTAATTCACTTCGTCCTTATAGTGATTATTAGTCTTAGACATTATGTTATATTAGGAGTCTTTATAATATGCTTGGATGTTTATGTTAGGTTTGAATTATGGTAGTTTTAACTTGGATAAAAACATTATATGTGTGTTATGTTACTCCTTAATATAAGTACTATAAATTTTCTGCATAATGTGGTGAACTGTATAAAAATATGTGCACAGGATAAAAAAATCCGCAGGACAACCAAAAAGCCAATTCCAAAAAAAGAAATCCATAATTACCTACGGTTATCCATAGGTAATTACCTACCGATATATCCGCAGGTAATTACCTCCTGATATATCCGTAGGTAACCTACCGATCCGAAAATCCGTAGATAAGTGTTAGCTACGACCATTTTACCTACAGATTTTTGTCCGTAAGTAGTCCGTAGATAAATTTATTTTATCTACGAATTTTGGACACTATCTACGGATTTGTGCAATAAAAAATATTAATTTTTCTTGTAGTGTATTATTTTGACATTTTTCTTATTATACTCTTGTTCTTTTAATGAATTAAGCATTAAAACATTATTCACATTTGACTTCCATTTAATAATATATTAACTCTTTGTTGTTGTTAATAATTTAATCGATAAACCTAGAAGTTGCATATCCCGTCTCATTAAAGAATTATGTCAAAATAATTCACTTTTTAGTAAAAAGAAAAGTCCAATTCATAAAATTGTGAAAATAGAGCATGTAAATGTATAACTATAAACATTGAATATGCATCACTACGGTAAGAAAATATAGTATATTAATAGAACAAAAAAGACAACAACCTTGTATATTTTTCCGCTTTTCGTTTCTTCCATTATAGAATAATACACTTGAAGGGATCATTCCCACTTTATTTTTCTTCTCCACTAACTCTGATCTAGAGAAAAATAAAATTCAGAAGTGTCAATCATGAAATTGGTATAGACTTTTCTATATCTTATTCTCCCTACACATTATCTCTCACCGCTACAAATATTTGTTTCATCATCATTTCCAAAAAGATAATGATATTTTAACTCACTTTTTTATTCATTTTTAATTCATTATTTCAATCACCAATAGATCATCTATTTTAATTCTTTTTAGTGATGTGATGTGATGATCAAATGATGATTAAAATGATGAGTTAAAAGTGAGTTAAAAAGGATGGATTAAAATATCATTATCTTTCCAAAAAAACGCCAACTTAAGCCATCTGTAGAATTTTGACATTCCCTGTGGAGTTTGCAGCAATTAAGGTTGTCGACTGACCACGCCAACAAACCGAAGTGATGAAATTAGAAGAATCATTCGCTTCATCCAAAGACAAAGGGTCACTGCTGTAAAATTTGAAGGAGAATGCTGGCATGGGGAAAGCCTTGTGATAAATGAACACCTAATTAACGTAGAATAAAACCATTAATACAAAATTCAAGAGAAATGCATAAGTATAACGTTAGTACACCACAATATCATCATAATTATTCCTAGACCTTATTAGTGAAATTACTTCAATAAATTTTCATTTCTCATAATGATTCCTATATTTTAACAACTTGATCTACTATAGAATCTAACAGAAATGTATGCCAAAGCAATGTTCTTCTAACCACAACTTTGGAAAAAATACAACGAAAGGAACTCATTAAATGACAAATTATAAACCAAGGCTAAGGGACAAATGAAATACCTCGTTTGTCTCCGAACCAGTAGCAATGTAACCGTCTGATACAGACAACCCCACGAAATTCTGCAACAAAAAGAAGATGAATCAGTGTACTTAAGATTTTATATAGTATTTCTGATCCAGATCTCACCCAGTGAATAAAATAGTAAATTCGTGTAAATTGACACCATTTTGAACAAAAATTTGGATTTATAGACTTTTTTTTATGGGATGTTTAATTTGTCATTTTATCCAACCTATTAGAATCACACTTTTTAGAATCACACTTTGGTTATATCCACCGTGTTAGGATGCATATAGTAATACTATTCTTTAAAATATTCTTCTTTATCTCCTTCATTTTTTCTAGAGAAGAGAGAAATAAGTGTTGTGAACAAACGTACCTTAATATTCATGTGACCAGTGAATGATTGAAGCGGTGAATCTATAACCCGCGAGGAAGAATCGGACAAATCCCAAAGCTTCAAAGTGTTATCTGTGGATGCAGAGACTAGGCTCATGGTGTCTACAAACTTGATGTAGCTCACTGTCTTATTATGTCCAACTAATGTACAGAGAGGCCCTTTCATGTTGCGAAGATCATAGTAATATATCTGATGATCTGCTGAACCAAATGCAAGGAAATGAGCAAAATCAATGCCAAACTGAACACAACACACATTTGCCTTTGTTCTGATCGTACCAACACTAACACCCTGCAGTAACAGTAAAAGTGAGGAAACCACGCATCATAGATATATAGTTACACACCATTGCAAAAAAGGTCTCAATTCACTATTGAACATCTACCACAAAAGCAAAGATGATAAAGAGAAGGAATTATAGTATTAGGAGATAGAAGATACGCAGAAGAACAAAAAAAATCACACACAGAACTAATGTGGTTCGATTAAAGTGTTAATGAAGTTCAATTTACATCCACAGAAGAATTCACTGCATACTACAAACAAAAATTACAACTTAGCGATTTTTTTCCCAGAAAAAACATGTGAACAATGTTTCTTATTACATGATAGATACTCACTAGACAATTTCACATACAGTCTATTGACTCTGTAGACACTAAAAGACTAGACGGCATATCACTAGTCAGACCGTCTAATAACTCAATAAACTAACACTTTGTTTTTTTGGGTGGATGTACTATTCACAAAAAGTAAGAAGCAATGATTAGCGAGTGAGTAGTGTATTCTTTTAGAGATAATACAAGATGATAGGAGGAGATGATCAGGAGGATTCATTAAAAATTCAATCTCACTACCCACAATGAGATCAGAGGGTGTCATTGCTGGATTTACCAAATTACTCATTCAGTAATATTCATTCTCCTTATTATTAGAAAACAACATAATAAAAAATTAGTAACGCAAATAATAATTTATTATGGGTATAATAAAAATTTATTACTTCTAAAATTACTATTAAAAAGAAAAAAAAATCATGTAAATAACTTATTTTCCACCTTATATATTAAATTTATTTTCATACAAAATATATTGCATTATTCATTTTTTTATAAATAATTTCTTTATATTTTCAATAATTCAATAAAATTTAAAAAAATAATTCTAAATCATTTATATATAATTTTATATTACGTATAACAATAGGGACATTTTGATAATCTAACTTTTTTATCTATTAAAATTTTTTTTTTTAATATGTCGCATCAGTCAATTGAGTCACAAGCTTTGACAGACTTCACTCCCTAATCCACTCTAAAATCACCTTCACATAAACAATATTAACTTCATTATCTAATCCTTCTCATCTCTTCCTCTCTCTCCTTCTAATACTTCAAATAGTCTATTAACACCATCTTCTACATATTAACACTAGACCATCTATTACTATTCAGAGAGTCTAGTAGAAACCTTTGATCAAGATTTTATTGAATCATTCTTCATAAACACAAAACATGCAAAAAAAATACTTACCTGATTGATAGTCCACAACTTAACAGAGCCGTCATCACTTGCGCTTGCTAGTAATGTGGGATCTGCCGAAGAGAAATCAATAGACCATGCTCTTTGATTATGCTCCCTCATCTCAGACTGCACTTGACTTGTTGCCACATCCCAGAGCTGAAACAACTTAGTAAACTATAAATTTTATGGAAATCATAGACAAACTATATAATCCAAGACCACCACATTCTACTATCCAAACTAGCCTCTTAACGATTAACAAAATCGTACATGTTACCAGATGAAAACTATAATGGTTTTACACCATGCAATAATTTTTGAGATTTTGCGTCGTTCAACCTAACCTACCTGTACAACACCTTCAAAGTTACTTGAAGCAATTTGACTTTTGATGTAAGTATTCCAGCAAGTACTACTCAATGTTGATCTGCTAACCATCTCCACTACTGGGTAGTGGATATCAAGATCCTCATTTACTGTTGTGTCATATTCAAACACTTTAATCTTCTTATTCACTCCTGCAGTGGCAAAAAACTCTGCATCGCGATCAAAACTGAGAGAGCATACCAGGTTGGAAGAATGCAAAAGATCCCCTTGTTTCAGGTCAGCCTTAACCTTTAACCTACTGAAAGATAGGTACTTGCACAAACCCTCAAGGAAAGGATTTGTCCAAGGACTTTTTCCTTCCCTCGTAGGTGTGTGTTCAACCACATGTTTCCCTGTGGAATATGCTGATTTTGATCGTGTCAAAAAGTATGCAGAATCTAGTTTCTTGAAGTTCTTCAAAAACTGTGGACTTTTAGAAAGAACACTTTCATCGTTTTTCTGATCATCACATTCTGCAGTGTCATCAACACTCATGTCAATTCTGACTCGTTTTCTGTTCCTTGAACTGGTAGAATCCTCATCATTATCTAGAACTGCAGTGAATGGGAAACTTGATGTTGAACAATCATCACTCGCTAATGCAGTGCCAGATATCTCCATGAATTCAGTTTTCTGCTTGGTCACTTGTGCAATATCTGAACACAGAAATGAAATAGAATGTTGCAAGTTCTCAGCAGCTTCCACTCTTTTCTGCTGAATTAACAGAAGGAACTCTAGCAACAAATCCTGGTCATATATCCTTTCTCTGAGTGTTAACTCTTCTTTGTCATGTCTTGGTTCGTTAAGAAATTCACTCTGCAACAAATCCCTGTAACAAATCAATCGCAAAAAGTTTAGACCGAAATTGATGAGAGATCACACGTTTGGATTGATTTTCAAAGGATGAATGTTGTCATCTGATTTTGATTATTTGTACTGTGTACTTCGGACAACGCAATCATGTGTCTTTATAATTTTAGTGGAATGTAACTTTCACTTTCTTTGATGGAAAACAGAAATAGAGTACATTAAAATTAAATAAAAAAATTGAGTCACATAAAAAAAAAAAATTAAAAGTGTTTTTGATTGAAAAAAAGAAGAAGAAGAGAGAGATGATTCAAAATAGGTGTGTAATAGTAAACAAATTCCATTAATTTTCAAAGTATTTTTATCTTTTTCTTTCAAGTAATAGTTTCAACTTAATTTCATCTTATCTCCCTAGAAAGTGAATGGATAAAGAGGATGTTCAATAGTGATATTAGTTATAGTAAAGAATTTTTTTTTTTCAATTTTAATTCTAGAATGAGTTACTTGTATTGTATTTCTTTGAATTGTAATTGTAGTTTATGATTTTAAATTGGTCCTCAATCTAAACACATTCAATCAAGGTCTAAGGAATTTAATCTTGGCAGCAAGGGAAGCACGTGGAGAAGCTAAAGGTAAGTGACCAACTTTTTAATTTTCAATTTCTGGTTCCCTTTCTCTCTATAAAAGAGTCGTTCTCATTCCATCAAAATTTTTTGAATGAATAGACATTTTTTTTTATAAATTCTTTGAGAGTTTATCTTCTTCCCATAATGTTATCTTGAAATTCTTTGGAATTTAAGTCATGACTTTTTCTTTCACTTATCTTGAACGTAACTCGTGGTGTGTTCTCTATCTTGTTCTTCTCCATCTTTTTTTACTTTCTTTGTTACAATTTCGATGCTTTATTCTTTATATATACTTGTTCCCGTGTTCTTATATTCGTGACTTAAAATTTAATCATGAGACATTTATTGTGCATTATAGTAAAGACGAGGTTTAATTCATTAGTTATGATTTTATAAGGATAATGAACTAATTTATTTGTTTCTTTACCGATTCGATTTAACTCAGTAAATAAGAAACAACTTATGTGAAAGATCACTCTTTAATACTTCTTTAATACTTTTTATGAGGTCTTTAATACTTTTTTATGAGGTTTGATCATTTGGTGTTTAGAGTAAGATTTAATGATGATTTGTATGAATAAATTTACATTATAAAAATTTTCATAACTACAAATGAAATTTTACCGTCAAAAATAAATCTTTTGATAAAATTGTATTTATCGACATATTTTACCGATAATTATAAATTTTGAATTATCAATAAAATTATTCGTCGATAATAAATTTGTCGCTAAATTTCGTTTGTATGTTAGTAAATTTGAATTTTTATTATCGATGAATATTTTCACCATAATATATCACTAGTGCAAAATGTCCATTTTACCTCGCCTTATATGCTTCGGTTGGCCAAGAACCGAAGCATATAATGGCGCGGTGGCATTTTTGCAATTAGAGCCAAGTTTTAGGCCTCGGTTCTCCAAATACCCGAAGCCAAAGAGGGTATAGGCCCCGGTTCGCTCAAAACCGGTGCCAAAGAGGGGTATAGGCCTCGGTCCAGTAGGACCCGAAGCCAAAAAGTGGCTGGAAGTCAGGGTATAGGCCTCGGTCCAAGAAGACCCGATGCCAAAAGGGGGTCAATGGCTTCGGTTCCTCTAACAACCGAAGCCATAGGGTTTATTTAGGGTTCAAAATTCGCGAACCCTTCTTCCTCCCCGCGTCACAGCCTCTGTTCAAGTCCCCGCGCCAGCAGCGCCTCTGTTCGAAATTCCGCC
>Ga0214542_1003725_pt1 | contig 30740 bp, 14 predicted proteins | sample CNSS1metaG_FD_160096 | JGI IMG/M metagenome (GOLD analysis project Ga0214542, IMG submission 160096) | Root nodule microbial communities from cowpea collected in UCLA plant growth center, Los Angeles, California, USA - CNSS1 | ecosystem: Host-associated > Plants > Roots > Nodule | place: USA...
TTAAGAATTTAAATAATATATTATGTTTAATCTTTAATACTATTAAATTTATAATATTTTTATATTTTATTATTTAATATATTATTTTACATTTTTAAAAAATATTTATGTATTGGATGAAATAATTATTTTATTTTTAAAATATAAATTTAAAATTAAAATTAAATTTATAAAAAGTTGAGTTTCATTAAAAATGGATTTAGAAATGAATCTAGATTTTTAATTGATCCAAATATTTAGATATGGATATCTAACTTGATCCTAATATTTGGATATAGATTTTAAAATATCCAAATTGTTTTTTCAAAAAAAAAAAAAGTGGATATGGATCAAAATCTTAACCATATATTTAGATTCAAATTGGATCTGGAGCGGATATCTAAATATTCAATCCATGCCCACCCCTACCCACCGGGTAACGGGTATAATCTCGTACCCATACCCGTACCCGTGTTCTAACTACTTCAATATTAATTTTTATAAAAGAAAAAAAATTACGGTAAAGAAAACATAATATTATCAAATATTCAATATTAGGAGGATGATTATTTCTTCCATATCAAATACTTTGAAATAAATTATAATTGTCTACATTTTAGATTAGAATACCAAATAAAATTTTATGAGAACCAAAACATTTATACAATTTGTAAACTACAACATTGATGAACTTAGTTGATAAAATTAAAAAATATTTCAAAACACTATAAAAGGAAAACAAATATTCAAATTAAAATATATTTTAAATGTTTGTTTACTTCAATTTTTTAAATTCTAATGAATCTCTTTTTTTATACACTAATAAAAGTTATAATACATCACTTGATCAAAATGACACAAAGAACAAATAATAAACATAATAATAAAATTTTGACATAGATTTTGTATCTTTTGAACTTCAATATATGTTAGATAGTGACAAAAAAATATTCATAGCAATTACATTAAATTTTTATATTGTAGTAAATAAAAGTTATTTATACAATTAAAGTGAAAAAATTACAGTATGATTAATAATGAGTTATAAAATAACAAATAATTAGATAGAATATATCAAAATATTATTCTACATGATGAAAATAAACAATAAATAAAAATATTAAAAAACTAACAAATGTGTGTTTTAGAAATAATTTGAGAGACTATTGAAAGAAATCGCACAAAGAAAATCAAATGTATAATTAAGGTATGATATGATGAAAAATACCTTAGAGAACTAATTATTAAATTATGTTTGAAGTGGTTAAAATTAAATAGAAATATCATTAGTGACCAAAACATTTGTCATTAAATTACAAATAAATAAGTAATTAAATTGGTCACTAAATCAAGTACTGATTCGATCATTGAATCGGTCACTAATTTAATCATTGATTCAGACAATAAATCAACTACTACCACCAATGACGAAAAATAGTGACTGATATGGGTTATTGACTAAATCAGTCACTATTTCATGTTTTTCTTGTAGTGAATTATCATATACTATTCCTAAATATCATTATATATATATATATATAATTTTAACCACTTCAAACATAATTTAAAGTGAAAAAATTACAGTATGATTAATAATGAGTTATAAAATAAAAAATAATTAAATAGAATATATCGAAATATTATTCTACATGATGAAAATAAAAGCAATAAATAAAAATATCAAAAACCTAACAAAAGTGTGTTTTTGAAATAATTTGAGAGACTATCGAAATAAATCGCACAAAGGAAATCAAATGTATAATTAAGGCATGATAAGATGAAAAATATCTTAGAGAACTAAGAAAAAATTTTCAAATATCAACATATAACGAAAATAATTATTTTAATGAAACAAAAGAGTTCTTCAAATTAAACAATAATTAATAATAATAATAATAATAAGTAAAGAATTTTTTTTATATTATCTTAAATTGAGAGTATAAACATTCTCATGAGAAAGGAAAATATATAATAAATAAAAATATTAAAAAATAATAGAAATATTCAAATGTGAGGCATAAAACTTTTTAATTAACATACATCATTTTAACATAATTACATAAAGGTTATGATAAGAAAAAAAAATATTGGAGATACGAATGAGTTTCATGACAAACCAAATAATTAAAAAAAATAAAAAAAATAATATATATATATATATATATATATATATATATATATATGTGTGTGTGTGTGTGTGTGTGTGTGTGTGTATGTGTGTGTGTATATGGGGTTACTTAATTAATTGTGAATATTTTAATAATTTAAACGAGAATGGAGATATGGCGATGACGGGTATTATGGCGGGGATATGTACATCCCCATACCCAATTGAAAAAGTCGGGGATTCCCCATACCCATACCCATGCCAAGTCAATGCGGGGATTCCCCGTCAAAACGGGGACAGGTTCAGACAATACCCACGGGGACGGGTTTATTTGCCATCTCTAGTTATGGAAGTGTTGTAAAGTGCTCAAACTATCAAAGAACATGAGATTAAGTACTGGAACAGATACTCAAACAACAAATGATATCAAAGAATTTGCTTATTGGATATTGAAGATTGGAGACAGAGACATGGATTTAAATGAGAATGGTGAGTGCATGGTTGAGATTCCAAAATAGTTGCTCATTGAAAATACAGAGTTACCTTTAATGTCATTGGTTGAATTTGTTTATCCTAAATTTGTGGTTAACATGATGAAGCCTGGTTATTTTGATGATGGAGCAATCTTGTGCCCAACAAATGATTCATGTTGTCTTTATTAGGTGGTGAAGATGTCACTTATTTAAGTTCTGATACACCTTGCCAATCTGATGTACAAGATGAAGTTCAATCTGAATGGTTTACATCTGAATTCTTAAATGATATCAAATGTTCAGGGATACAAAATCATAAGCTGAAGTTGAAAACAGGTGTCCTAATCATGCTCTTGAGAAATATTGATCAAGTGAAAGGTCTTTGCAATGGCACAAGATTGCAAGTTAACCATTTAGGAAAAAATGTAATCTCAGCAACTGTAATTACTGGAAAAAAATATTGATGATAGAATTTTTATATCAAGAATGGATTTAGTTCCATCTGATTCAAGATTGCCTTTCAAATTTCAAAGAAGACATTTTCCGATATCCTTATGCTTTGCCATGACGATTAACAAAAGTCAAGGACAAACTCTTTCTAGAGTAGGACTTTATCTTCCTCTCCCTGTATTCACACATGGCCAGCTATATGTTGTTATTTCTAGAGTAAAAACCAAAAGAGGATTGAAAATACTTATACTGGATGAAGATGGAAATGTCACGAACACAATGAAAAATGTTGTGTACAAAGAAATTTTTGAAACTCTTTGACAAATAAGAGACTATAGGTATGTAATTTAGTATATTTCATTTCGAATTTAACTTATTAGTTTGTAAAAACATACATGAACTTGTTTATCTTTTTGCTTCTTCTTCAATTGTTATCTTCCAAAGTATTGCATGTTCTTTTCTCTATTGGAGGAAAATCATTGTCTTTTAAAGAAATCATATTTTCAGCATACCTTAACATTTCTATCAGTAATCTTTTTTTGTGTTTGTTGTAGTAGATAAAAAAATAGACAACCAAAGACAAAATGAAATACAACAACAATGCTTCTCAAAGCAACAACAATATGTTTTTTATTATGTTCTTAATTCATTTCTACACTTCACAATTTTTTTAAGACATAATATTTTCATATAGAGATTATTGCATAGCATTCATTGTTCATTGCCATTTACAAAAAAAATAAAATCTAAAAAACCACGTGCGTTGCACGGGTACAAAAACTAGTATGCATTAATAATAGATAGACTGGCATAGTCAAACTTACATAGATAGAGTAGTGTAGTCAAACATTAATAAGCATTGTTAAAATCATAACATCATCAAAATAAACATAATATAAGTTAAGTGAAACAAGGAAAAATCTAGTTGTCAATCTCCATCAGTTGTCTGTATACTAGTATTTTGTAGGGATCAACTACCGAAAAATCACAATTTAGAAGTAGCATCTAAACCTGCTCTAGATCCCCATCAAATTTAAACCTGAAGGAGTTGGCAACCTCATTTAGAGCTTGAAAAGGCGATGAAATCCTTTACAAATCGAATCCAAATCTTTTTGGTCTTACAATGATGTCCTAAGAAAACAAATTTTGATTGTGATTGTGCGAAGAATGAAGGAACATAGGGTCCCAAAAACTAGTTCTAAGTAGTAAAAGACGTGTTAAGCTAAGAACAGGGTTGAATTTCTCTTTTCAAAAATTATGCTCAGTTTTAAACTTTCAAAAACTTTTTTCTTAAATTCGATTGACCAATGAATTTGGCTATGTATCACTTTTGAATCACACATTTCAAATGATTGAAAATAGGATTAACTAATTAAAAATATGATAGTGTATAAATAGAAAAATCACTTAGCACTCAAATTTCGAATTTAATCATTGTATTAGCCAAGATCAATCATAATTAATGAAAGGTGCAATGTTTTATCAATTGATTATGCAATCATATAAAGATTATAATGAAAGATCATGCAAATTGACTTTCTTGATATATTTAAACTAAAAGCAATGCAATGTAGAAAAAATAGAGCAACACACACAAAATTTTTTAATTGGTTCACTCCAATGGAGCTACATCTAGTTAGTCAAGACAAACTGAGCTTGACTTTCCACTAGTTCAAGAGATTTACAATATCCTTATATAATTAACTCTCGAAAATACACACCTTACACAACAAGTTTTTGGAATCACACAAGAAACACAAACTACACAACAAGAAACCCTTTTATAGACTTGTACTCACACTAGGAACATCATAAGTGCACAAGAAAGATCAAACCTCAAGATTGGCTCTCCCAAGCCAACCAAGACCATTTCTTCAAAGCACCAACCAAGAGCAATCATAATTCCAACACCTATGAAATTAATTTTGAACAGTAACAACACTAATGTCTTTAGAGAGAATGAGATCTTCTGACTTTCAAAAATGATTTTTGTGCAAATGATCATTTTCTCAATCTTTCTAAAGAAAAAAAAAAGCTTTATAGCTTGTAAATTGATATATTGAACAAATTGAAAATACTTCTCAATTGGTTGATTTCACTTATTTAAAGTGAAATCAGCTGATTGATTGTTATTTCAGCCAATTAAATATGTTGTTCACAAAACTATAACCACAAGCTATTTAACACACTTTTTTAACAAATTAAAAACTTGCAAGACAGATACAGGACTTTTATCCTAAGTCAGATTGTCTTAAAGTTCCATCCATATTCAAGCTTCAAGTCTTTTCATACCAACTAGTTCAAACTACATTCCAAACTTGATCAAATCTTCTACCTTCATTAAATCTTTATGCAACAAATCCTATTGTGTCATCACTAGTTTGATGTAAGGAGATGTTTATTGGAAAAGGTACCATTTGGCCATCAAATTTAGATTGAGCAGGGATTTGGGGGACAGCAAATTTTGACTTAGCCTTTTTTCCTCTTTTTCTTTTTAGATTGGCATCCTTTGGGGTAGTCTCGCCTTATTATGAACACAAGGTCATTCTGTTAGGACTTTTTTGAGCTTTTGCAATGCCTTCACTATCTTTCATACTTTTCATTTCCTTGTAGCGGTGAGCTATTTCTTTATAGGAAATGGCCATATGATACTCTACATATATGCCAAAATATGAGCAAATTAATTAAGTTATGAAGGAATGATAGGGAAAAAGGGGTAAAAGAACACTAATGTAAATGGATAAGTCTAAGACCTAATATTCTAACTTTGTCATAGTTGTAGTATCAAAAATGGTTTCTTATTTTTCCAAAAGTTTACAACATGTTGATCTTGGAAACATTGTCAAAGTAATTTGATGAATATCCAAAGTGTATGGACTTAAAGCAAAGAATATAAAGTTTGAAGAACATTCATATGGAATTGTATAAGTGGTTATGTTGATATATTAGGTTGTGAGTAGTTCAAATCATTGATAAAATATTTGATTTAAATCATAGTTGATAATTAAGTATATTTTAATAAACTAAAAGTATAATCAAATTTTTTAAAATGCTCTGCAAGAATATTTTAATTCTTTATTTTTACTTTAGATTTGTTCAAATACATTGATTATCAAGGTTTGATTTCTAGTTAATGTTCTAGTTTGTTAAAGCAACTTTTTAACAAGTTAAAATATTATAAGTTTTTGGGATATATCCTATGAATAGTTTAATCAACTAAAATAACTATCAGTTAGTTGATTTCATTGTTTAAGTGAAATCAACTAATTGTTTATTACTCTTAATTGATTAAATGAATTAGAAAATATTTCTATAAAACAACATTCAACTCATATGAAATCAAACATTTTAAAACTACATTTTGATATACTTTTTAAAGTTGATTTGAGTGTTATGTTATTGGAAATGAAAATATCAAATTGTTCTTGAGAAGATCTTGATAAATTTTTTTGAAAACTTGAAATTGATAAAAAGGTTCACGTGATAGGCTTAGCTACTAGTTCAAATATCGCATATAACTACATCATGTAGCCTACAATTTTAAGAAAAAACGTAGTGTATAAAAAAGCGATGGTAATTTTGCAGTCTTTGACTAGGTATAAGTTATGGTTCTCTAGGAACCATAGCATATACTCTTACTGCTAGAGTATAGGCTACGATTTTATAAGGAACCATAGCTTATACCCTCTAAAGAGGGTTAGTTTGTGAAATTTTTTACATGGCTCGTGCATAACATTATTGCCTTTTTCCGCTATGAATGCCTTTGTTTCTAGGTTTTCTCTCTTGTTTTTCTCTCATTTTCTTGCTCGCTTTCTCTCTTGTTTCTCTTCATTTTCTCTCTTGTTTTTTCTCTCATTTTCTCTATCATTTTCTTCCTCTGTTTACAGGTTCGCCATTGCCATGTTTCAAAAGGTCTTTCTTGTTCTCTATCCAAGTTTATTTCCTCTCCATTCAAGTTCGTTTAAAGAGTGCTTTTTTATTGCCCTCGTTCACCATTTATTGTGTGACCATATTGTTTCAATGTTTTTCCACTATGCTAAAACTCCTACACTCCTAGGTTTGCATTCCTTTCTTCACCTTAAACCCTAAATATTATGTGATATATTTGATTTATCTTTTGTTGTATGAATCATGGTAATTTTAGAGGATGATGAACCCTAAACCCTAAATGTTGTATACAAGTTTAAGAGCTACTAAAATAAAAAATATTTCTTTTTTTATATTCCATAATAGGCTACAATTGGATGAAAAAACTGTGGCCTATTCATGACTATAGGGCCAAAATAATTTATACTTAAGCTTGCTTAAAGCTTTATCTACCCCAAAGTTCCCCATATGTCCCCCTTCATGTATTTCTTTGACCATGAGTTTTCTATGTGAACCTTGGGGAATGAAAACCTTTCCTTCTTTGAACAAATACCCATCATTCACATAGAAACCTCCTTGGGCGTTTTTAAAACAATCAACATAAAGAGATGAGAAGTCATAATCTTGAGAATACAATTCATGTATGTGATTAAATCCCAGAATTTGGACACCTAGTTTTGCAAAAAGATTGTGCCTTCTTGACAAGGTATCAACCACAATATTGGTTTTGCCCTTCTTGTATTTAACTACGTAAAGAAATTGTTCTAAGTACTCCATCCATTTAGCATGCATTTTATTTAACTATGTTGACCCTTCAAATACTTCATTTACTTATGATAGTTGCCAAAGAAGTTAATAATGGAGACCATTCTTCATGAGTAAAATTTTGATGATGATAAAAGCAAGTCCAAGAACTTAAAGAGATGGCAAAAGATATTGGAAAGACTATTCTATTAATGTATTTATTTATGCCTTTGTAAATAATTCATGTATTTGTAACGTCCCTATTAGAAATTACTTAATAAAAAAACATAAGAATTGGAATTCAAACGTCAGAATTTTATTTATCCCAATGCGGGAAAATTTGAAACATTATTCAACGCGCCATAATTTAATTAAACAAGAGTAATAAAATTATTACAATTTCCAAAATCCAACAAAATAGTATAAAACACTAATAATTTCCTAGCTCAAAGTCCCCAAGCTAGCCCTCTCTTCGTCTCTATGCGTCTACAGCATCACCTGTAACATCATCTGCTCTCGTGTAATGAATCACACGATCATCGCCAAACACAAACAGAAAGGGTGAGCTTACAAATAACAATCAATTAATTTGATAAAATTAAAAAACACCCAATTGTTTTATTCTAGTTAGTTCTTGGCCAAGACCTTAATACCCCAAGGGTTTTCAACCTTCAATTCACATAAAATTGTTAGCCTTGGATTCAAACCTGTCCGCTCGTGGTCCTGCCTCTACGAACCTCCCCGTTGGTAGTCGTGCTCTACGAACCTCCCCACTCCTAGTCTTGCTCTACAGACCTGCCCGCCCATAGTCCAACACACGTGATCCACCAACTACATACCTTCCCGCACGTAGTATCTCTCAAGTGTGAGCACGGAACATACAAACTTACCCACTTGTATCCCCAACCTACTCGCTCGTATCCCCACACGAGAGTAACATGATATCAACCTTCCCGCTCATATCATCACGTGTTCACCACCATCCATGAACCTACCTGCAAATGGCACAACATGTCTTGATCCAAGTTCGCATCAATGCATACAAACAACACACATGATCTAATACATGCAGCATTATTGCCTGGCGCAGGCTAAGCACCGCCATGCGAAAGCCTGTACAGACCGCCTAGTGGGACCTCCCGGCCGCCAGGCACCAGGCCTCTCACAGACCGACTATTGCAGGGTCTATTGCCTGGCGGAGCACACCTTGCCGCCAGGCACCACGCGGTGCAGGGACCCCCTCACTAGTCATATCGCCTTGTGGACACCCATAGGCCGATAGGCGCCATACTAGTAGCGCAGTTCTGCTAGTTTTGGCACCCAAGTTAGGTCGTTCCTTAATCCATAATACTACCAAAGGCGTCACTACTCCCTCACTTATCAGGACATGATGCTAACTACCCAGCCATACCACAATCGATTCAATTACCTTTAACTCATATTCATAGGTTCATGTATTCTAGACATTTGATTCACCAAGTTCTCTATCCGTGCATAATGGCTCAATCAAGCTTAAGAAAAGAATCACAGATCCAGTATTTCAATATCGGACAACCTGCTTCTACTAAACTGAAATGGTACTCAAGCCTTTCACTTAAATATTTCCCAATTAGCGCTACATAATTATGATTGATACCTTAACCCACCATATTATAATTATCCAACATTCATCAGTCTATTACCATTCCTAGCACCCATAATCTCCATTACCATTATTTTTCATATCGATTTCAACTCAATATCCATCCCAATTCTCACATACCCATATTATAAGTACATTTTTTCCTCTTTTCTTTAAGACCTTCCAAATTATTAAAGATTATACACCATATTATCGTCCACCTTCATTTACATCAATAACCACTACCTCACTCTCGGTTCCAACATTGCTAGAGCATTAGACTGGAAAATTCCAGCCATCACCTAGCGGCCCCTTATGCGCCACCAGGCAACATACCAGATCCTGGGAAAATTCCCAATCTTCCCTCTGTACGAGGGACCTCTAATCTTCCTCCATCCCGTCTCACCATGCATTCCACTAAATTTATATGCAATCCAGAAATAAAATGCATAAAACATTGCCACGATTAAATAACAATTAGTCGTTGGGACTAGATTCCTACTTGCCCTCTTTCAAATGTGCTCATAATCTCATGATCACCCATGCCCCCATGGTTCCCAAGCTTCATCAACACCCAATTCCATTCAAATTGCCGCAAAAACACCAAAGCACAATACACAACAAATAAATTTCCAGAAGTCGCGAGCACTCCTGCATAGAACAACACAAAACGATGCAGTTCACGTCGTTGCCGCCAGGCGATTCATCCACGAACCCAGAATTTCACGAAAAACGCGCAAATGAGAGGGAGTTCATGCAATTTTGATTATAAACAAGTACAATATATCATACAGAATTAAAAACCAACATAAACAACTCCCCTTACTTGGAAATCCTTGCTCCAAATGGTCTTCCAAGCTTTTCTTTCAAGAGGTCAAGGAACCTTCCTTTCCTACTCCAAAATTCTCAACTTTCACTCTTCCAAACGCACTTTTGATAGCTTTGGAAACCAGTCCTTTCAGCACCACGAAAATGCAGTCCTAATTTCTCCTCTAATTCCCCTCTCTCCCCAATTTACTACTACCTTAATCACCCTTTACTACACCAAAACGAAATTAAAAAAATATGCTTAATGGCTTTAATTTCTTATGTTAATGGACATTCAAGGACCATTATTGGTTGCCTTTCCAACCCACTAGGCTTTCCTTCTTGTAGCTAGTGTTTCTCTGCCCTTTCATATTCATGCCAAAGAAAATTTGGCAAAAATAAAGTTTAATTCGTTCTTAGCAATGTTTGAACCCATAACCATTCAATCACAAAGCATGTGCACAACCAATTCATATTTCATGATAATTCCTATAATTTTAGGATTACATTATCATTAAGCACGTTCAACCATAACATTAAAATAATACTCATATTAAAATAACATACAATTGGCACACACAGGACTTTAACCTAAGTCCTCTCACACAATCAAGTACTCTCAACCATTTGAGCTAGTACTTTTCCACATTATTATAATTCGTAGTAAATGCCATAAGGCTCCTACTACCCGCATTTATTAAATAATTATTTATCTAATTATTTAAATTTATCAGGTCCTACAGTATTCACAAATAGTTTGTATGTAGGACTTAGAGAGTTACAATAGCAACTTCCACAAAATCACTCTAGGAAGTTTTATTTTTCACAAAACACTATGTGATAATCAATTAGCACTTATAATAATTGATTATGAAACTGAGTTCAAGTTTTCAAAAATGATTATGTAATAATTGATTATCTAAGAGGATAATCGATTATCATTGCGAGAAAATGTTTTTAGAAAAGAATATGGAATAATAAATTATCCTAGCATAATTGATTATCATTGGTAGTTGTAACTTTACGTTTTAGATTCTTGACCTAATTTTTGAAAGTCTATATAGGTTGTTCTAAACCTATTTTGAAAATAACCTTTTTGAAAAACCTAGTGTGGGTAGAGCAATAACTTTCACCAAGTGGGTTCTTGGGAGATTGAGTGTTGTTGTTGTTGCTAGGAAACTTGTTCATCATTTGTGTGACTTAAAGGAAGTGTTTTTCATCTCTTATGTCATCAAGAGAGGAGTATTCTAAACCCTAAACTTTCTTATTTGTGATTGTATTTAGAGTTTATTTTATTGATTGTTGATCTGAACTAGTATAAATACATTGTGTCAATCTTCTCTTTCCTTACGCTATTTTATTATTTGAAGTTACATTAAAGGAAAGATTTTTTAATTGAAATGTTAAATTTTGGGAAAAAAATTATATTAATTTGTATTATTTAAACCAATTCACCCCCTAATGACTTGGGCCATGCCATGCCATCTAGTAAATAAAATTTATCCAAGGAGCTAGAGCTTGGATCAAATTTTTATAAATTAAAATTAATTTTGGGCCCTGAATTTAGGCCATGCTTAAAATAATTAAGTTGCACATCAAAATTGGATTAAGAAAAATCACCTAGCATTTAAATTGGGCTTCAATTGATCCAATTCAAATGTTAGGCCAAGAAACACATTCTTGAACACCACACATTTAACATAGTTAGCACATGGTGCAAAGCATGGTAAACGTGAGGTGCCACATGTCACTTGATCTACTTTTCAAGGCTAGAAAGTTAGAGAACATGTGCTGAAATTTCCATTCACGTTTTCCTTCTCTTTGGCCAAGAATGAGGAGCTTCTCCTCCTATAAATGGAAAGCTCTACCCTTTGTAAGACTCACTTTTGAATGCTAGTGTTATGCTGTTGTGATCACTCTACAACTTGCATTTGAGAGTCACTTGCTAGAGTTTCCCTTAGGAACCTCCTCTGGCCTTCCTTCTTTAAGATTGGCCTAATCTTCTTAGAGTTTAACCTTCACCAATCAAATTCACTACCACTGAGTCATCATTTCTACTGCATTTCTTCCGCTACTCATCCATGGAGCCTCCTCGTTCCAACAAACTCACAAATGGAGGCTCATCACCCCTCCTCGTGGGTTTTGTCCACACAAAAACATTCCGCTGCGCAATTCTCACAATGGTCACTATGAATGACAAAGTCCTTGGAAATAAGATAATGTTCCCCAAGTTTGAAGGGCCTTCACAAGAGCACATAATTCCTTGTCAAAGGTGGAGTAATTGTGAGAGGCACCATTGAGTTTTTCACTGAAATATGTAATGGGGTGACATTCTTGCAATAACATTGCACCTATGCTAACATTTGAGGCATCCCATTCTATCACAAAGGTTTTTGAAAAGTTTGGCAATGCTAGAATTGGTGCCTCGGTGAGTCTTTCTTTTATTTCTTCAAAAGCTTTTGGTTGTGTTTCTCCCCAAGAAAATGTGACATATTTCTTCACTAACCCATTGAGTGGTGAACCTAGACTAGAGAAGTAAGGAACAAACCTTCTATAAAGAATTTTAAAACCATGGAACCTCTTAACTTCTCCCACATTTTTGGAAATAGGCCATTCTTGGCTGGCCTTTATTTTCTCAAGGTCCACATGAACCCCTTGTTTATTGACCACAAACCCTAAAAAGGCAACACTATCAACACAAAAGGTGCATTTATCTATATTAGCAAACAATGATTATCCCTAAGAATGGAGAGGACTAACCTAAAATGACCTACATGATCATGCAAACTCCTATTGTACACTAAAATATCATCAAAATAGATGACAACAACAAACTTTCCTATGCAATCCCTAAGGACATTATTCAAAAGCCGCATGAATGTACTATGGGCATTACTAAGGCCAAGGCATAACTAACCATTTATACAATCCAAATTTTCTCTTGAAAGCACTTTTCCACTCATCACCTTCTTTAATTCAAATTTGGTGATAACCGCTTTTAAGATTAATTTTAGAAAATACAATGGACCCATGTAACTCATCTAGCATATCTTTTACTTTAGGAATTGGGTGCCTATATTTTATTGAGATATTATTGATGACCCTACAGTTACAATACATTCCCCGCTTTCGATCTTTTTTTGGTACTAATAAGATAGGCACAACACAAGGGCTAAAACTTTTTTTTCGAATCCAACCCTTGTCTAACAAGTCTTCTACTTAAGATTATATCTCAATTTTTTAAGGATCGGTCCTATAGGCAAGTTTCTTAGGTTCAAGACTAGTAGAAGTGCATTCGAGTGTTCCTCTACACAAAACGGGGTATGAAGGTTGTTCACCTTGAAGAAGGTTTTCTAAAGAACTCTGATTTTAAAAGAACTTCATGTTGAATGACCTTGTGGGAAGGAACACCAATTTCCCACACATCCAACTCATTTTTAGTTACTTTTTACGGGGTTTTTGAACTTTTTGTATCTTCATCCTCTCTCTTGACTTTAATTTGAACTTGATCCTTTGCCACTTGTGTTGGTGTCAAAGGATGAAGTACAAATTTCTTATCCTTGTGTTGGAGGGTAATTTCATTAGAAAGACCATTGTGTATAGATTTTCTATCAAATTGCCATGGTCTTCCTAATAAAATATGACAAGCCTCCATGGGAACTATATCACATAAAACTTCATCTTTGTAGTTCCCATCAAGAATTGAACCATCATTTGCTGATTAATTGTTATATCTTCATCTTCAATTAGCCACTCAAGTTTATAAGGTTTAAGATGGGGCATTACAACTAAATTCAATTTCCCAACCAATCTACTGATGTAACAATTGTAACAAGATCCATCATCAATAATTAGAGAACATGTATTATCTAAAACTTTGCATCATGTGTGAAAGATGTTCTCTCTTTATGTGATGGTTTGCACTAGGTTAGACTTTGAGAAGTCTTCTTATCATGAGAATATCTCCTCCACAAGGGTATACATCCTCTCTATTGGACTCTTCACTCTCATTGGATGAAGACTCCTATTGGCCACTATAGTATGCCCTTCAAGATTATGGTGCTTTTTGTGGGGCACTAAGCAACTATGTGACCTCTTCCTAGACATTTAAAGCACTTGATGTCATTAGTGCGAGTGTGTGTGGATGACTCACCCTTGCTCTTTTCCTTTTCTTTATCTTTGGTTGGTTTCTAAGTGTTCTTCTTTTTCTCATTTAAAATCCTTCTTTATAAAGAACTAGTCTGAGCTTGATCTCTTTTGGAAGAAGATTTTCTCAAGTATTGTTGTTCTACCTTTATACATATTTGAACTAGATCATTCAAATCTCTATAAGGTAGTAGCTCAAATCTATCCCTTATTTCAAGGTTTAAACCACTTAAAAACCTAGCTAAGGGAATGTCCTCCTCTTCTAAAATACTTGACCTCATCATGTACAACTCCATTTTCTATATATACTCTTCTACAGACATGGGTCTTTATTGAAGCATTTAGAGTTTGTCCATGAGCTTCCTATTGTAGTAGGAGGGGATATGCCTTCTCCTAAGGGCAAACTTAAGGTCATTCCAATAATCAATTGGAGGACTATAACCTCTCTTGGACTAAAGAGGTCCACCAATACATAGCATACCCTTGAAAGCTTAGGGTTGCTAGAGGAACTTTCCTTTCTTCACTAACTTAGTGGCATGCAAAAAGTTGTTCCACCTTCATTTCACAGTCCAAGTATGAATCAACATTATCTTTATCGTATGAGTAGGGTAGGTCAACCTTAGATTCTCTAGGGGTATGTTTCTTTCTTTGCCTCCTAATGGAAGAATATTGTTGATAATAGTTTATGTGACCCCACCAAGCCCAATTGCACCTTCAAGCCAAAGCCCAAGCCCATTAAAAGGTCCAATTACAAGATCAATGATGAAGAAGATTCAAAAGGGCCTCCCATTAGATGATCACAAATTCATTGGGCTTCTCACATTCTTTACATGGGCCAAAGAGATCACAAAGACTTGAAGAAGTGCATGTAAATCTCGTAGTGTAGATTTAAATTGGGCCATTGTTTGGATTTTGCTTTCCAATAATACATAAGACATGAAAGGAACATAAGATGGGGCTCAAATTGGGCTCGGCCCATTTCTCTTCATACATGGCCGAGAATAGCAAGGCAAGAAGACTCCTTTGCTTCATGGTTTGACTAAGGTTGGTCATCACATCTAAAGTCTAAGAATCCTTCTTGTTCTTCAAGCCAAGATCCAAGGGGCGTGACCTTGCCTCCTTCTCCAAGCTTGATCTAAGGGCCAAGATCAAGGCGCACTCCATCCAATGGCTCTCCTTTTTCATGTGTAAATGGCTTCATATAAAAGCCAAAATTTCACTCATTTGTAGACACTCTTAAAATTTTATGCAATAGATGCTAATTGAGTTGAGAGCACTCCTCCCTCTATTGCCTTTGAGAGTCACCCTTTCTAGAGATTTCCTCTTTCTACCTCTAGCCACCTTCCTTAGGCTAGCATATATTAGGAAATCCTATCACCTCCTTCACTTTCCATTGCTTGCAAGTGCCTTCAAACTTGCCTCCTTTCCTTCATCCAATTTTCGCTGCCCATGGAGTTCTTCACGCACCTTTGGAGCTCCACTAATAGTTCCTTAGTTTTAGTCTTTCTTCTCTTTCAAAGGTTGTGTCCCCACTCATAGAGCCTCTACTAGAGTGACTCCTACATTGAATATTTTTTTATAATTTTTCTTCTAGTTATCTTATAATCCTAATATCCTCCTTCAATATGGCAAGTTGAGCCTCTCTTTCAATTTGATCTTTTTTATCTTTTGCTTGGCTTCTTGTTGTCTCCATAGTTTGGGTGACTTGAGCACTTGAGAAAGATATTTTAGGTTGTGAAAAGATTCCTCAGAGTCATGCCCACTATGTAAAGAAGGACGTCTAGACATCTTTTATTATAAGTTTTCCTAGGATAAAAATATTAGAAGGTTTTCACAAGTTCACTCCAATGTAAGAGAAACTTAATACCATGAACTTGATAAGGATATAATATCAAACATGAACACAATTATTAAAAGAAAAAGAAATCAAAGGCACAATCAATCGATGAAAATTGATTTGATCATCTCAAAAGCCATTTCATTGGGTTCAAAGGAAAAAGATCATTGCAATGACAAAATTTACTCGGTCAAACAAAGTATTTTACACAATATAAGGACTAACAAAACTTGACAATATGGAAGTGATCTTAAAATCAAAAATAAACTCAAAGAAGCATGAATTCACTGAAAAACATTTAAGTAGACTCAACAAATTGAAAATGCACACATGGTTTAACTCGAAAAGGAGCTTAAACACACAAATTGGTTCAAGATGAACAAGGCTTTGAACCAAATGCAAACTCACACAAAAAGATTCAATCGGTAAAAAACACGAAGACAAGTAAGGAAATGATAAGAACAACATGGAATTAGAGAAAAGAGACAATGACTTATCTCTTAAAGCCCATGGGTTCGACCTTGCTCATGATACCACTTGATGAATCCATAGGTGCCATGGACGGGAGGAATGGATTCGCGGATGGGTGGGATTCAGCGAAAGCAATTCAAGAATGGTTCGATATTGATGTTTGAGATGGAAAATGATGAGGATTCTCTGGAAAGGTTAGGCCAATTCTAGAGGAAGGGGGCTAGAGGAAGCTCTAGGAGAAGCTCTAGCTAGGTGAATCTCAAAGAAGAAATTCCCTGGAGTGATCTCAACATAATTTCTTTACACATTCAAGAATGATTTTACAAAGGATGGAGACCTTAATTTATAGGAGAGAGGTCTCTAATTTGGACAAGTAAAAGGGAGGGAAATTCAAATTAAATTCTCCTATGTGCTCCTAGATATTCATCGCACATGGTTGATCAAATGTCATGCGACACTCACATTTTACATATTTTTCAACATGTTCAAATTATGTTAAATATGAGAACTTTCTTAGACAAAAAGTGGTCGCCTAGGATTGAATTGGCCCTTAGGAAGCCCAATCAAAACCTTAGGTGATCTCACATTATCCAAGCTCAAGTACAAGCCCAATAATTAAAAACAAAGACCAAATACATAGACTAAATAAAACATATTCTAATGGACATAAATACAAGCCCAATAAAAACTATATCTTGATATCCTCCTTGGTCCATGTCATTAGTAACTTGAACCCACTGAGCCTACTAGCCTTAGTATCTTCCTAGCCTTCTTAAATCTTCCTTATCATGTTTCTAGTGATAGGTCCTTGGGTTGGGCTTCTGGTTAAGCCTAATAACCAATTTGAAGGTTATTAGGAATGATTAAGATGAAAAGATATAAATAACACTCTTAAAAGTTGAAAAAAGGATTACAATTTTCAAATAAAAAATCTATAGTATTTGTTTAGTTAGATATTTCCAGCCAGAACATGTATAAACAATTAATGTCTATTATTTTTTTTCTCATTTAACTACATTAATCCAGGAACAGAGTTTTTAGGTATAAAGTGTTTACGTTTCAGTGGCTGAATGAATTCCCCTTTTTTCCAATGATGCGTCGTCTATTTATTTATATTGAAATCTTCAAAGCTTTTCAACGTAGAGTATTAAGCATGAGAAAGCGATCTCGAGTATGTTAAGTTGTACCAAACCCTATAGTACGTGTCAATGTTATAATTTATGGTATGAATACCCTTTTTTCCCAGGGAAAATGATATAGTGACACGCCAATTTTTACAACTACTCTCACAACCTGACTTGTCATTGCCACTTTCAATTTTATTTTTTCTATTTCAAAATCCACATTGGTTTCTTTGAATGCTAACGAGAGAGACATAAAGGGAGAAACCCCGCAAATGTCGTTGTTGGAGTGGAGAGCACGTTCTCCTTGTCCTTAACCGCGACACACTTTCTATTGAAAAGGTGATCAATTTTTTCTATCCTTTACTCTTCCTCATGTCAACATTCATTCCTAAACCCTATTTTTTCCTTCATTTTGTGCGTTGGTGTTATTCGTTGCAAGGGTGTGAGTTTACCCATTGGTGGAAACCTTCATGCATTGTACCTCTATATCCATTTCCTTGGAAAGGAGCCATCCATTTTTCGTATAGTGGCATGGTGAGCTTCATCGTCTTAGTGTTTGGAGGTTTTGTCGAAGCTTATCGGGGTCCCTTTTTCAAGAGTAAGTTGTTGTTGAGTAAAGTTTTTTTTCTATATTTTTCTTCTAATTAATACATGTTGAGAAAGGGAGATGGAAGATTGTATTTTTTTTTGGGAATGTGGATTGTTTGGATTAGGGTTAATTTTTTTCTGTTGTTAGTTTCTATCATTTTCGTTTCTGAAATTGTTCGTTTTCCTTTGAAAATGATTTTGCCTAAATTTGTATTTAGAAAAAAAAAATTGGTCTTGTGTATTTGTTTGTTGAACCAGAATATTTGATTGAGTGTTTTAATTCTGATTGCTGAGTGTGTTGTGATTTTGTTGTTGGCATGAAGGTGTCATTGCCACTTTATATTTTATTTTATTTTTATTTCAAAATTCACGTTGGTTTCGTTTGAAAGGTGAAAGGGTTTGGAAGACAATCTACTCTTCTAAGAAAGCTTGAGTGTGAATCCCATTTTGAGGTGCATTCATCTTCTTCAACTGGTCTTCTTCTTCGTCACTTCGTGCAAACTTGTTGAAGGGGTATTGTTGTTTAAAATTGAAGGATCAACCAAGGGAACATTTTAAGAGCCAAGCCACACGAACTCCATTTTTTACATACATGAGGAGAAAGCGCCATAATTAGAAGAAACTTGAATTACTTAATTTTACAGTGCTATGTTCGATAATGTAGCGATGTTGAAAATATTTTATTTTTTGTAATGTTTGAAGAGTATGATATATTAGTACTTGTCTTTTATGATATTAAGTAAGGATTAATTATAAAAATGTTGAAGTGATATTGTTGGACAAAAGTACTTTTATTGTAGTTATTTTATTAGTTTCAATGGACCTGATACTTCATTAATCCAGTCTGAACAGAAGAACTTAAGTGCATGCTTACTCATGAAATAATAAATGTTAACCCTGTTGGAATGGCTTACACATAAATATTTCATAGATGGCTAACTTTTGAAATGCCACTGTCATGCCTTCAATCTTGTTTTAAGATAAAATCATCAATCTCCACTTCCTTAAAGTCAGTCCAAGTTCCCTCCTTTTTGTCTTTTTTAAAATAAAGGTGCTTATATTTGGTGTTGATTTCTATTGTCCAGTAATTTTGCTTACCCATGGCTATGTGCTAACCCGTGGTATTATTTTTGAACATATATGAAAGAATGTACAAAACCTCTTTCAATCATCACTCTCTTGATTAGTAGTGGGGAGTATATGTGGGTCAGTCAAGGAATGCAATTTTCTCATACTAAAATCCACAATAACATATGAATTCATCTCTTAACTACGTGTCAACCTGTGAGTTAATAACTACTAAGCTAGGTTTAATGCTTTGCACATCAATTTTTCTTTCTTCCATAACTTTAGTACTGGCACTTTTATTCCTTCTATAATTCATGTTGTAAACTTAAATTTTCATACTCCTATTCATTCTAGTGAAGTCCAATTGGCCCTTCGTTGTGTTTTGGAAAAGGAAAATAAATATGCCAATATTTGGTGTTGATTTCCACTGTCCACTATTTTTTCTTACCCATGGCTACGTAAGTGCTAACCCATGGTATAAGTTTTGAACATAAATTTTTCTATCAGGATAACCTACGTAAGTGCTAACCCGTGGTATAAGTTCTACCATTGTCCACTATGAATTCGTTGTTGTTGTGGACATTTGGGTTCACATTTGTGTCCACATATATTTCCACAATATTGTGCACATTGTTAACATTGCTCTTCACATTTGGTTGTACACCCCTTTCAAAATTGGTGTCCACACTTAGCTTCTGAACTGCTTTCTATTCCCCTAAAGGAACTAAAGATTCAACTTCTTCCTTTATGGAAGACTTTATGTCATGTTTAAAGACCTGCAATGGTTAAATTAATTTTTCACTTTAACCACAACAATTAAACATGACCATATTACAATTTATTACCTTTAAAATATTCCTTAAGGTAAATATTAAGGCTTCAAACACCCAATCAAATATTTTGGTTCAATAAGCAAATACACAAGATCCAATTTATTTTTTTAAATACCAATTTAGGAAAAATAATTTTTAAAGGAAAATGAACAATTTCAGAAATAGAAATGATAGAGACTAACAACAGAAAAAAAAATTAACCCTAACCCAAATAACCCACATTCCCAACAAAATACAATCTTCCTCCTCCCCTTCTCAATAAGTATTAATCGGAAGAAAAATGCAGAAAAAAAAAACTTTACTCAACAACAACTTACTCTAGAAAAAGGAACCCCAATAAGCTTCGATAAAACCCCCCAAACACTAACGCAACGAAGCTCACCATGCCATAACACAAAAATGGATGGCTCCTTTTCAAGGCAATGGATATGGAGGCACAACGCACGAACCAATGGGTAAACCCACACCCTTGCAACGAACAACACCAACACTGAAAACGAAGGACAAAATAGGGTTTGGGAATGAACAAGGACAAGAGGAAGATAAAGGTTAAAGAAGATTGATCACCCTTTCAATAGAAAGTGTGTCGTGGTTGAGAACAACGAGAACGTACTCTCCACTCCAACAACGACATTTGCGGGGTTTTTCCCTTCGTGCATCTCCTTTTGCTAACATCCGAAGAGAACCAATGTGAATTTTGAAATAAAAAGAAATAAAATAGAAAGTGACAGTGACACGTCATATTGAGAAAAGTTGTAAGAATTGGTGTGTCACTATATCATTTTCTTTTTCTTAGTGTTGCATTGTCTTGTTATATCAAAAATCTTTAAAGATTTTCAGCATAGTCTTAAGCATTAAGAAACGGTTTCGAGAACTAAGGAAAAGTGGAAAACTAATAGATTACTATTAGGATGAAATTATTACAAAAGCTTAGTTATATCAGTATGACTTTTACTTTCACTGAGAATATTATTAGTATGCTAATAAAGTAATGACAACGAGATTAAATTGATAATTGCAACCTGAACTTTAAAAACATAATTTTTAAATGTTTTTAGGTAACTCTTAAATGATAATTAATATAAAAAAAAATTAAATAATAATTAATTTTAATGATAAAAAATTATTATTTATTATAGTAATTAAATATTAATTTATAAAATAAAGAGCATTGATTATTAAAATAGTTATTATTATAAATAAAAAATTATAATTGATTACTAAATTGATTATTAATTAATTAGAGATTAATTCAATAATTAATTTATATTTATGACTATTATAGTAATTAATAATTTTTTATTTTTGTGAATTAGTATTTAAATTAGTAATTATAATGAGGCTTAAATAATAGTTTGGTCCTACTTTTTGTTCGGTTTTTTCAATGTGATCTTACTTTTGTATTCTTTTTTAATTTGGTCCTAATATTCGTCAATTTTATTAAATTTGGTCATTTTCACTAACACCGCTAAAATAGTTAACGGAATGTAAACAGTAACTGCCATGTGCCATTTTGTGACTTTTTTTTTTAATTTTTTTAATTTTTTTTAAAATCTTTTTTATTTTAAAAATATTTACACATGTATCATGCCATGTGTCATTTTGTGATTTTTTTAACTTTTTTTTTATTTTTTTTAAATTTAATTTTTTTAAGTTAAAAAAAATCCACTTGTCAATCCAATATCATGTCACATGTCAGAATCAGATTTTTATATTTAATTTATTCTTAATATTCGTTATTTGTTTTCAATTTGGTTCTAATTTTTTTTAAAATTTAGCATTTTTATTCCTCTCCAAAAACAAAATATAATTTGTATATAAATGTTATAAGGATATTCTTATTAAAATGCATATTTTTATTAAATATTTTTAATTTAAAATTAGAGTTGGTTTAAAATTAAATATTTTTAACCTCTCAAAGTTTTAAATTAATGATGTTATTGCTTTTTTACGTTTTAATTTTAAACTAACTCTAATTTTAAATTAAAAATATTTAATAAAATTATGCATTTTAATAAGAATATTCATATAACATTTATATAAAAATTAAATTTTGTCTCAATTCGGAGAGGAACAAAAATGCTAAATTTAAAAACAAAATTAGGACCAAATTGAAAACAAATAATGAATATTGGAACCAAATTAAATATAAAACCTAACTCTGACACGTGACATGATATTGGCTTGAGACATGAATTTTTTTATTAAATTAAAATAAAAAAATAAAAATCACAAAATGACATGTGACATGATATGAGCTTAACACGTGTACATTATTTTTAAAATTAAAAAAATTAAAAAAATCACAAAAATCACAAAATGACAAGTGGCATTTATTGTTCACATTCGTTAACTATTTTAACGGTGTTAGCGAAAAGGACCAAATTAAATAAAATTGACAAATATTAGAACCAAATTGAAAAAAAAAACAAAAGTAGGACCACATTGAAAAAATCGAATGAAAACTAGGAGCAAACCATTATTTAAGCCTTATAATGGCTAATAACTTTTGGTTATTAGAATTGGTTATTAATAGAAGATTGGAAGATTTTTTGTAGTAAATTTTCTTTTTATTTCTAAATTTTAAAAATATTTTGTCTCTTTATTTGTTAAAAGATATAAAGATTTTAAAAACCTTAGTTTTAAAATACTTTTTAGTCTCTTTAATTTTGAAATAGTTTATTCTAATTTTATAATTAATGTTAAAAAAATCTAGTCATTATTACTGGTGTACTTCCTAACTAACTGTTTTGATAATACGGATATTTTAAATTTCTAAAATTTATATATTGAGTAACGGTTTTAAATACATTTTACAATAATTTTAATTCAGCAAACCCAGTAAAGAAAAAAGAAAAAAAAAAACATATCAACTTTCCTTTCTCATATTCTTTCCACTCTATTAACTTTCTCTCTTGTTCATCTCTTGCTCACTCTATCCTTATCATCTCAAATTTTCTTTTCTTTCCTTTCCTTGTTTCTTAAGTGAGATTTTGCCGAGCGTTTTATACTAGGGTTTAGGTGGTCTTCTGGTTGAAATGTGTGAACATAATTTAAAAGGTTAAAATATCTTTTAACCTAATTTTTGTAAATTTTTTTAATTTTACAAAAATTTTGTACTCAAATATATCTTATTTTTTATTAATTTTGTTTAATTTAATTTTTTTATAATACTATTTAAATTATTAACGACTAGTGACTATCATATATCACTTCATGATTTTTTTAATTTTTTTTAAATGTTTATACATGCCAACCAATTAGCGTGCCTCAACCCCTACTGTTTTCCTTCAAGGTTATGTTGTTCTTTTCTCGCTAAAGGTCCACTTTAGTAACCTTGCTCTTGTTATGTGCTACTAGTTCCAATTATTAGATCTGCTCTTGGAGCTGCCGGTCCCGTTGGTTTAAGGGTCGAAGCCGAGATTAGCTCCTTTCCAGGTAAGGGAAGCTAGAAACATTTCTATTAAATGTGATTGATGTTTGTTTTGCCTTTGTTCTGTGATTTCTGAGCTTGTATGCTACTTTGGATGCATGTGCTGGTTGATACTGTTGTTTGAGTATGCAAATATAGTTGTTGCAGGATGAATAGTAGTGAAACCTGACATTCTCGCCCAAGCGACCCTGTCTCGCCTAGGCGAGACTTATAGGGACAAACCCTAGCTCTTGCTCGAGCTTTCACTCAGGCAGAGGGTCTTCATTTTGAGCGAGGTACTATCTCGTTCAGGCGAGAAAAGCTTGCCTAAGCGAGAACGCGTGGGAGCTTGAGGTGTGTCGCTGCAGTTGCAGCCTAGGCGAGGAACCTCACCTTTGGGCGAGGAACCTCACCTTTAGGTGAGGAGTGAGCTCGCTCAGGCAAGGGAGGGCTCGCCTAAGCGAGTGTGCGAAAAACCTTCCAGGACCTCTGTCGCGATCTCGCCTAAGCGAGGGCCTGCAGCTTGAGCGAGAGGATCCCCCTCGCCTGAGCGAGGGCTCTTGGCTTGAGCGAGATCCGCTGGGGCCTCGCTGTTCTTTTCGCTTGACTGTTATAGAGTGTTTGATTGCTTGATTTGTGTATTTAAAGTATGAAATTGATAAAGGCATGAAATATATGTAGTTATGAATTGAATTGGTATGTTGGTGTGACCTTGGCATGTAAAGTGAATGAGAAGGTGGGTATTAAAGTGGCAATGGTATTGTTATGAAATGAAACTCTATATTCATGGATTTTGGGAAGGATGAGTTGTTATTAATTTAACATGGGGAACGAACAAGAAAGGATCACAAGGGTTGGCATGAGAATTTTTATGTACGATAAATATCACTTATTTGTTGAATATGTTTGGTCTGTGGTCAGTGCGTAATTCTTTGAAATCTCTAGGTGAGGTTTCAGGGTCGTGCTTCAGTGGTCGGGACGTAATTCCATAGCCCCTGTTAGTGGGTGTCCACGGTGGTACCCCATCTATATAATTTGGTAAGAATTCAAGGTAAGAATTACATCCTGACACTCTAAGGAGTCAGTTAGTCTCACTTAGAGCGGATTTACTCTTGTGATGAGAGTAGCAGGAGGCATAAAACTCATTAAGGGCTAATCTTGTGTGGGGGGGATTGATTCATTGTAACACTTGTAACACAAAGCTCGGGGATGAGCAGCTCGGGGGTGAGCAGAGGTATCCACCACAAGTGCAAGCATCCACTGAATCTGACCAAATTATATGTATCTGGATGAGTCAACTCGAGTCTTAGTGTAATTATTTGGAAGGTCATAACATGCTTGGATGATGTGTATATTGGACTGTGGAAGTATATCTGATTGCATGATGAAATCTTTTTGTCTCTAGCTTACCCTTTGCTTGTTTGATTGTTTGTATGTTGTTCTTCTACTTTTGCGATGATTGTGAAACTCTCTTTTATTCTGCCCTAATTTTTAAAGGGCTGCCCCTAATCTTATGGGCCTAAGGGTTGGCTCATAGGGTGTCCACGGCCCCTAAGGTAGTTAATTTTGTCATTCTTGAAGAAACAGTACTCTCACACTCTTCTTTACCTCACAGAGGCTTTGCTAGGGTTTACCCCCAATCTTGATCAAGCTAGCTCTAAACTCGGCTCTTCTTTACTTCTTAGATATGCTCTTAGAGCTGCTGGTCCCGTTTGTTTAAGAGTCGAAGCTTGATATTAACTCCTTTCCAGATAAGGGAAGCTAGGATTTTTTTTATGCTTTTATAAATAATGTGCCTATTTTGGTTTTGTTGGGTGCTCTTGATGATTTGATATGCTTTTGATGGTGTGAAAATAATTTGTGTATTGTTTATGGATGGATTTTTGGCTTGGCATGCGTGAAAGCGGGTGAGATCTGCTATGCTTGCCTAAGCGAGCTGTTTTTCGCCCAAATGAGAAGCTCTCGCCTAAGCGAGGAGCTCTCGCTTAAGCGATAATGGCAGTAACTCGCCACTCTTTGGTTTCAAGTGCTCGCCTGAGCGAAGGCCTCCCGCTTGAGTGAGATGGACTAGCTTGAGCGAGAACTCGAAGTGATCTCTGTTTTCAATCTCACTTAAGCGAAAGCTTTTCACCTGAGCGAGAGACCCATGTCGCCTGAGCGAGAGACCCTTGTCGCCTGAGCGAGAGCTCCTTAGCTTGAGCGAGATTGACGGCAAAGTTGTTTAAATACTTGTATGCTCCCATGATTGATTTATTTACCCTTTTAAAGCATGAAAATATGATGCCAACGTTTTATGCAACGGGTTTGTGTTTTCTTTAGTTTTTGTTATTTGGGATTTTGTGTTGTTACATGTTGAAACCAGTGAAAAGCTGTCAATTTAGCTTAAGCGAGAGATTTTAACTTAAGCGAGATCAATCTAGCTTAAGCAAGAATTTCTAGCTTAACCGAGACCAGTCTAGCTTAAGCGAGATCATTCTAGCTTAAGCGAGAATTTCTAGCTTAAGCGAGACCAATCTAGCTTAAGCGAGAATTGCTGCAGAATTTTAATTCCTTACTTTAACTTGAACTTGTGGATTGATTCAATTACTTTTAAAAGCATGAATTGGGCGAATGGGTATGAGTAAAATGGTTTATGGTATGTGATTGATAAGTTTAACATGACCTTGGCATGTGACATGTATCAGATGGTTGGTAATTAAAGTGGCATGGTATTGGTATGAGATGAAATTCTATATTCATAGTTTGGGAAAGATGAGTTGGTATTGATTCTACATTCGAATATGAATGAGTATGGTTTATAAAGGTTGGTCTGAGATTATTTGCATAATAAATATTATTCGAAGGGTCAGTGCATAATTCCTTGAGATCTCTACAAGGAAATATCAGGGTCGTGCTTCAGTGGTCGGGACGTAATTCCATGGCCCTGTTAGTGGGCGTCCATGGTGGTGCCCCATCTGTATAATTTGGTAAGCATTCAAGGTAAGATTGCATCATGACACTCTAAGGAGTCAGTTAGTCTCACTTAGAGCGGACTGACTTTTGTGGTGAGAGTAGCAGGAGGCCTGAAACTCACTAAGGGCTAACCTTGTGTGTAAGGGATTTGATTCATTGTAACACTTGTAACACATAGCTCGGGGGTGAGCAGAGGTATCCACCACAAGTGCAAGCATTTGCTGAATCCGACCAGATTATATATATCCAGATAAGTCGAGTCGAGTCTTAGTGTATTGATTGGAAGGTCATAACATGCTTGGATGATATATGTATATTGGACTATGAAAGTATATCTGATTGCATGATAAAACTAATTTTGGCTCTAGCTTACCCTTCTGTTGTTTGTTGTATGTTCTATGGTGTGGTCTTTTCTTTTGCAATGATTATCAACTTGTTGATGTGAGCAGAGATGAGAACTCCCTGTAATCATCAGGGTAATAAAGGTTCCGCTGCATAGTCTGCTTGGACTGGATCTAAGTTTACTTGGACTTTCCTTTAGGACGATGGTCCCTGTACCGCTGGTCTTTAGACTTAAAATTTTAAATGTTGATGATTTATATTTTATACTTTGTTATGACATTGTAGTGTGCCATTTTCTTATTCGGGTTTTCTCTTGAATAATCGTAAGGAGTAGTGTCTACGCTCCAAAACTTTGTTTCTAATATTCTTTCGCGTGACATTCTTTTAATTAGCGTTATTAATTAAATGGGGTGTTACAATGATCTTCATGTTCTTTTTGGACTTTTCTTTAGAGATATGGCCCATATATTTGTCCGTCATTTAGATTTCTATATAATTTCATTAAACTGTATAACCTGTTTCTTTTTAGACATCGTGATGTACCTTAAGTTATAAAGAATTAAGTTTAAAACTCCAAGAGTGCACTGTTGCATTATCTTGTATGACGCTTCCTTTAATTATGTTTATTAATTAAATAGTACGTTATACTCTTTAAATTAAAATTTAATTTAATTTTTATATTAAAATTATTATAACTTCAATTTAAAAATTAAATTTTGTTTTAAAAATAAAATTGAAACTAAATTAAACAAAAATAACAAATATAGAAAACAAATTAAATATAAAATTTTAATTTTGACACAGTAGATGAACATATTTAAAAAAGTTTTAAAAATATTTAAAAAATTAAAAGACTATAAAATAACACATAATCGTCACTTTTATATTATAGACATTAATGATTTAAACTGTGTTAGTAAAAAGAAACTAAATTAAACAAAATTGACAAAAATTAAAATTTATTTGAACACAAAAATAATATTATTACTTATTTGACTGACAAAACTTGACAATTGTGACCTAAAAATATTTTAACCTTTAAAATCTACAATTTTGAGAGTACAAGACAACTCTAACATCGAGTGAGCTAAGAAAATAAATGTTAAACCTTCAAATTAAAAATATGAATATCCAATTCAGAGATTTAAAAAAAAAATACTTCTGAACATAAAGGAGAAACATGAATTTGAGGACCAAAAGTCATTAAATATTACGTGTGAATTGTTATCAAACAAAGTTTGGTGAGCAAAGAAAGAGAAGCCTTCTAATTATAACTGAAGCAAAATTTGTATATGATGTTCGTAGCACAAATCAAGTCTCGTGAGTTGTCTTTCCTCTTCGATCATATTGTGTTTCGGCAGATAGAACTTTCCATATGGTTGTAAATTATAATCTGTCCCCTTAAATATAAAAGGGAAATTAATGATCTTCTACATTAAGGACCCATCTAACCTCAAAAATTTAGCACTCAACCAGCAAGCAAATGTTGCCTCAACTCTATAATCCTGCTAGCTGAGAACTGACACTGCCTCCATTTCACCTATTAATTCTACCATTACCATTCTACATTTCTGACTATAAAAACTCTCAGCTACATGATTAAAACTGGACTTACATGCATATTCCCAGTTAATCATCATATCATAGCTCATCATGACCTTCAGCTTGCTCAGTAACAGTTTCTTCTTGGTTTTCCCCTTCTGAACTGTCAGCAGATGACTCACTTGAAGAGGAACTGTCCGCTGAGGTAGAATTGGAATCATCCGTATTTTGTTCATTGCTCTCTGTTTCAATCTTTACAACCTTCTGAACCTTAGGCTTAGGAATTCTGTTAATACTGGCAACCTGTAAATGTACAGGAAACAAGCTCATTAACAAAAAAAAAAATGGCAATACATTGTCTTGATTTAGACTAGTAGAAGAGACAGGTTACCTTGTTTTGCAGATCGAGCACCTTTAAATATACTTCTTCGGATGTAAATGCTGGCTTACTGAACCCAGAAGTCCTTCGAAACAAGTACAGAATAGGAAATTAATAACCAATAACATTAAAAAATGTACAATTTCCTCAGTGGACAAACTCATTTTGGCAGTCAGTAAAGTGGAAAAGCGAATACTTTACAAACCTAGACTAGTCCATTTCCTTAAATATTCGGAAATGCATGGTTAAAAAAGTATAATATGATCTAAACAAGGGGTAGTGATATATGAAGTCGTCAATGATATGATTCAGATGATCCATTGGTCATCTTTTACAGTCTTCGTGGACATGGAAGAGAAGTAGACTCACCCTCAAATGAACAATGTCAAGAAAATTATCTAGAAAATGAATATAAAACAACAGGCAAAGAGACCTTGCAAAGAACAATCTAAAAGCTCAAAAGAAGTGGTGTCTAGGTTATTTTAATATTATAAAAGACTGAATTTTATTCAAGAATTCCACAGATTCTGAGTAGCACAATACGCTGCACATTACATACATATTCTGTTAGCAGAAGCAACTTCCATACACAAATAACCTTAATTGAACCCTAACTATTTCATTATGTAGCCCATTGCCAGTGATCATATTTTGTGCTATACAAGCCAACTGTACAGAAAAGGCAACCATTTTCAAATATAACTTCCAGCAATACAACACAATACCAAACCCACAAATTGGAGTGTCCACATTCAGAAATAAAAAGGGGCGAGGAATAAATGATTAGGTCACAGGTTTTGTGATGTGTGAATTCGGTTACAGTGAGCACCGAGAGGAGACTGGGGGATAGATTTTGATGTTGGGTTGTTATTAGGAAGAGGACTTTTCTCTCTATTGGAGTTCGGCTCTGTGCATTGGAACTTCAAACATCCTTTGCATTATCATCTTCCTCTTAAAAAATATTCATTTATCTCCGGCAATTATTTGATTTTGTAGTTTGATTTTCTTTAATCAATATTTATTCCTAGTATGTTATAGATGAACTTTTTCATGAAATATTATTTCTAAATAATGTAGATCTAAATGTTTATACAGGCATCCACTCACGACATGACAAAATATTGAAATGACAAAGTAAACAACTAATTGCAGCTTCAATAACAACTAAAGTACTAGAACAAGAACTTACTTCTTTTGCTCATCTTCTTTCTCGTCCAACCAATTCTTTAATTTTTCAGAACTTTCTATAACCTTGCAAGTTAAAAACAAAAAAACAATGAACTTTCTGAAGGTGACATATCAGCATCAATAGATCATTAAATTAAGTTAAACCATACCTCATCTACTCGTTCTTGCGGAAGCCAAGGCTTTTTCGCTTTCCACTCTTCAACAATCTGCACAAGTCATAAATGTGTCAAGTTACATTACATCACAAAAATAGATGGCAGCAGTAGCTGAATATAAAAACTTATAAATCATAAATTCTCAATACATAATTTATGCTTCAGACACAAGCAATTGCTCGAGGGACATTTTTAGTTCACCTAACTAATGCCTTTTCAATGGATTTTGTTTTTGATTATATGATTTCCTAAAGTGGTATGAATGTGTCCAAATGATTTAATAGGAATGAGTACATAAGTGCAGATATGATGTGTTAGATATTGTTTAGATATTGTTTGATATTATTAAGATATTGTTAGATATTGTTAATCAAACAATATCTTCTATTTACTTTATTTATTTTCAGTTACTCTTTTTAATTGTACCTCTCTCTATCATAAATAGATTACCCTATGTGTGGTTTATACACAAGGGAGATTAATCTCAATCCCTATTTTCTTTATTCTCAACATGGTATCTAGAACTTGGTTTTTTTTTTTTTCCGCTGCCTCCGCCTCTGCCACCGGAGCCGTCGGCGCCGCCCGCCAGAGCCGCCGTCGGAGCCACCGTCGGAGCCGCCACCATCGTCGTCGTCGCCAGAGTGTTAGTTCCGAC
>Ga0214542_1003728_pt1 | contig 30735 bp, 13 predicted proteins | sample CNSS1metaG_FD_160096 | JGI IMG/M metagenome (GOLD analysis project Ga0214542, IMG submission 160096) | Root nodule microbial communities from cowpea collected in UCLA plant growth center, Los Angeles, California, USA - CNSS1 | ecosystem: Host-associated > Plants > Roots > Nodule | place: USA...
GGATTATAGCGAGACAAGTTTGAAATTTCCCGCGCTTGGGAATTTATTGAAATGACTGATTTTCTTAAAGTATATTTTGTGAAAAATCAGTTTTATCTAGTAATATCCATCTGGGGTGTTACAAAAAAGGGCAGAAAAGAGTACTCGTGGTTGAAGGGACTCACCCTTGAGGGGGGAAATTGTTAAGAATTCAAGTGTGAGTCTAAGTCCCACATTGACCAGAAATGAGAAAGTAAAGCACTATATAAGAATAAAGACCCATAAACTCATTGCCTTAAGGTTTTGGGTTGAGAGTGGTGTCAATGCCTTATGTGGTTGGGCTCAGGTCTCATTGGTGTTTGTTCTCTCTAGTGATACCCCTCTTTATAAACCTAACAAAAATTAGGTTAAAAAAAAAATTCTGAAAAAATATAATATAATTAAAATTTATCCTTTAACTTATGGATAAATTAGTATTGTAATCTTTCAACTATTTATTCCAATCACATTTTTTAAATATTAAATATATTTTTCTTCTTAACTTTTACTTTTTCTAAAATTTCAGTCAATTTAATCTTTTACTTTTATGAATGTTGTTAAATTTCTTATGTTTCAAATAAATTTAGATATTTATTCAGATTTTACTTTTTTATTTTTGGTTGACAAAATTGAAATTATTTTTTCTAACTTTTTATAAACAATTTTCGTAAATAAATAAAATGAAAATTAATCCGATGCACATTATTTGTATTTTTTAATTATATAAAAAATTAAAATGAATTCTAATCGAATATGTTTGTTGTTTGTGAGAACTCCTTAAATTAATATTACATTTTAATAGGAATTTAAATAATTTTATTGGAAGTTTTTTCTTTTCTTATTCTATAAAATGTTTTCAATATTTGTGATTTTTTGTAGTTAATTAGGTGTAAATGAACCATATCTAGGTAGTCTTTTATTATTTATAATTATTTTTATATTTATTATATTAAAATTTTTGAATTTGTTTATTTTTTTTACAGTAGAGATAGTGGTAGTAATGACAGATCATGATCATATTACTAAAAAAATTAAGTTCAGAAAAATTATTGGAAAAACATTTTACAGAAGAACTTTTTTTATTTTGCATAGGTTTTATTGATGTCTTATTTTGGTATTTGGATATGTTTTTCAGAACTCACATGTTTTATAAAATATACTTAAAATCTTAAATAAATTTAATAAAATTTAATTAAAAAAATTAAACTTATATAATTTTAAAAATAAACTAATTTAAATTTTTAATAAAAAAGGTAAGAAATGAAACATTTTATTTTTTTTATTTAACACGGTACATGGTCTAACACATTCAGAAATCTTAATTGATGATCAATTGAAATGAAGACTATAATTGATGAGTGAAAATTTCTTACAAAAAACCGGTCTACAATAAACAAAACAATTTTCTTTTTAAAATTTAAAATTTAAAACATTGAAATTAGAAAATGAGTTATGTTGTTAAATTACAAGTTTAATTATATTTTTATTTTTCATATTTTCGAAAAACATCTTTATTTTTGTTTCTAGTTTTCTTTTTGTTTATAATTTTAGTCTCTAAAATTTTAATTATTCTTACTTTTGGTTTCTATTTTTTTTTTACAGTTGATTTTTAGCTTTTAACTAAACCTAATTTTATCCAATTTACAGTTTTAAATATATTGATATTATTGTTTGTCCTTGCTGTAGAAAAACGTTACTATGTCATATCTTAAAGTAATAAAGGGTTACGGATGATTAAAATAAAAATTGAATAAAATTATAAATAATTAAAAAACAAAAAATCAAAATGAAAAAAATACATAAAACTAAAACTATGGATAATTAAAGTTAAGAGACTAAAGTTACCGAAAAGGTTTAGCATTGTATAGATGTATAAGGTTTTATTGGTGTCTTTTAATCTGTTGAATGATTTTTAAACATGTTAAATGATTTCTTTTAACATGTGGAATGATTTTTGAATAGGTTAAAATGTTTGTTGCGTAGTTTTATTTGTTATGTATTGAATTAGTTGATTTGTTTTTTAATTGATTGATTTCACTTAAGTTAAGTGAAATCAATAGATTGAATGAAAAATCAACCTGTTGAATTTGTTAACAGATTGACTATAAGTTCTATTTTTCAATAGAGAGGGGTTTGATTTACCATTTTGAGCGTGAAATCATTGGATATTATGTGGAAAACTCTCTCTCTCTCTCTTGATCATACAAAAGTGTAGTCATTGGATATTGATCTTGGATCTTTCTTGGATCAATTTTTCTTAGTTTTGAACATGGAGAAAGAGATTTGGTTGGCTAGGAAGAGTCTTCATTCAGGTTTGATCTTTCTCAAGTTTTTGGGTGGTTCTTGGTGGTTTTCCAGGTCTGAAAAGGTGGTCTTTATGTGCTTGTATAGATTCTTGTGGGATTCAAGGGTCTTAGGATGTATTTTTGCATATTTTGAAAGTGTAATATTGAGGATTCTGTAAATCTTTCGAAATAGTGCAAGTCAGGCTCAGGTTGCCTTGACAAACTAGATGTAACTCTGATTTGAGTGAACTAGTATAAAAATCTTGTGTTCTTGTGCTTGCCTCTAACTATTCTCTCTTGCTTTGTGTTCTAGCATCTTGTAATTGTTCTTGTGTGTTCTAGCATGATTTGAAGCTTGACTTATATTTGTATTACTCATTTGAATCAATCTTGATAAGTCTTTCATGTTATTTTTTGTTTAAATTACAAATTTCAATTTGTGCAGAATTCCTAGTATTTCATTCGACTGATTTTGTGTTTTGATATGTTGGTTTACATAATATGATTAAAAGTGTGCAGTCTAGTAGCTTTTGCATCCTCATTTCGTGGTTGATTTGATTCAAGTTAAAAGAGTTTTAAGCTTTCAAAATTTACCTAAGTTTTTAATTAGCCAATTCACCCCCTTCTTGGCATTTCACCCATTTCAATACTCACAGCCTTCAGCAGCTATTATGTTGGGCACCATCTTCTAGCACTGGGCGATGCCTTTGAATGTCATTGATGCTTGTTGCATTGATTACCAGTCCTCTTCATGTAGCTCCTTCCATGATGAAGCCATATCCTCATGTATGCACTTGGTCATGGTTAAAGGGTTGTCATTGTCTCCCGCCTCCCCACTTTTCAAAAGGATTTCCCCTCAAGTCTTTTTGTTTCCTTATAGAAACATCTTTAATCATTTTTTAGATGTTTAACTTCTTCCCTTGAGATCAAATACCCTTCTAAAAGAACACAAAATGAAGCAGGTGTTAGTAGAATAATTATATAAAACATGTAGCTCCTAAGGATCATACACCTTTAATCAAATGAGTTACCAAGGCATTGGAGTTTGGGAGCATGTTCCTTTAAGCTCTTATTTGCCTTGTGTTGAATCCATGTGCTTTTGGAACGACTTCCATTTTCAACACAAGGCCTTATTTGGTCTTGTCTTTCCATTCTACTAGAGAAAGACAACCTCTTTTGAATCTCCACAGAAGCCTTTGGCCTTTAACATGAGTACTTTTTGTTGAGGCACTCATTGGACTTTTGTGTACTATTTTGAAACTTAGAACATTTGACCTCACTTTTGTGTGTGTAACTGTCATGATTTTTATTTTTTCTCTTTTATTTCTCCTTTGCACTCGGTCCTCTTTCACTTGAGAAGGTGTGAGAGGATGAAGTACAAAATTTCTCTCCTTGTGTAAGTGTGTGATGATGTTCTCTCCCTTGGTCTTTGCTTTTATTTCTCCTTCCCTAAGCTCTGAGAGGGTTCTTTTTTTAACACTTTCTTACCCTCCCTCTTGTAGTTTTTCTTAACACTAGTGTTAGAGTGGAGATTTTTCAAACCTTGTCTTACGAGTTGTTGCTATACTTTTATTCAAAAATTTGCACTAAATCATTTAAGTATTGGTAGGGCAACAATTCCAATCTATCTCTAATATCAAGATTAAAACCACTAAGAAACCTAGAGATAATTTTCTCTTCTTCCTCTCTTATTCCCAAACTCATCATATATAACTCCATCCTTGGTCTATACTCCTGTACCTTCATGTGTCTTTGTTGTAGTAATTGGAGTTTGTCCATAAGCCCTCTATGATAGTAGAAGGGTATGCGTCTGCTTCTCATGGCACTTCTCAAGTCATTCAAATATTCAACTTGAGGAGAATTAATTAGCCTTCTCTTCCCTTCTAAAGATATCGACTAATACATGGCATTACTTTGGAAACTTAGGGTGGCTAAGGGAACTTTTGTCTCCTCACTTACTTGGTTGCAAGCAAAAAGTTGCTCCACCTTCATCTCCCAATCTAAATGTGCCTCTACATCTTCTTTGCCATGGAAGTGAGGGAGATCTACTTTAACTTCTCTAGGACTAGGTTCTTAATGATCACACCCTTCTTAACTATTCTTGGTGGAGAAGGTTGATAGTATTGGTTGACAATTCTACTATCCTTCTCAGAGTGTGTGAGTTGTGTGGGAGTTTTGGAGCTTTTCTTGGATTGGCTCCCACTCCTAATTTTCTATTGGAATTTTTCTTGTTTTGGTTAAAAAGCCTAAGCTCTTCTTCTATGATAGCAAGATGGACATCTCTTTTCTATTTTCTCTTTTTCTTTCAAAATGGCCTCTTGCTTCCTTCAAATTTTTAGTGATTTTAGTTGATGGGCTAGTTGAGTTAAGCTTTTTGGTGTCTCTTCACTAGAATCACTACAATTTGACAAGAAGGTGTTATAGACATAAAGATTTTCTAGATGAAAAGCACAAACAAAACTTGAATTTTAAAATGAATTGCTTAAGAGACTTAAAAGGCAAAAGAAGCTCAAGTTCACTTCTAGGAAAGAGAGGTGCATCACAATGGATTACTTAATAACCAAGCCTTTCCTAGCCAAAGTTTAGCTCTAGCCCTCTTGCACCAAACTTCTCAAATGGAATTAAGTTTCATATGCAAGTAAACACACACTAAACTATAAGCAATTAAAAAAATAAATAAATCTAATCTATGTGGCCTAATTATAGTTAGAAGGCACTTAGAACCTTCAAAACCTCACAAACTAAATTCAAATCACTAATAAGTTTAACGTTATAATTAGGAGATGAGATTGAACACCAAAGGCTTTCCCAAGACACCTAATTAGGCCATGTTTATAAGAAACTAAACATAACGAATTACAACTAAAAAATTGTGCATACAACTAAAGTGCTTATGCTCCTCTCAAGGTGTTTCTCTTTTCTTCTTTTTGCTCATTCATCAAGGCTTGAAGTACACTTAAGGTTTCCACCCCCTAAGATGCTACCTCAAAGGTTAGGTCACCTCAAAAGAGAGCCTACCACAAATATAAACCAAAACCGAGAAGTTCAAAGAATAAAAGCAAGAAAAGAGCCATAATGAAGCAAAGCTACACAAAATGAGGTTTTATATGACAAAACTGAAAATGATTAAGAAGAAAAGAAAGAAAATAAAAGCTAAGAACAAAGGTTAAACAATAAAAAAAGATACACCTAAAGAAAGGTACTAGAAAAGATGAACAAAACAAAAAACAACTAGAGTAGAGAGGGGTCCTTTTTGTCTATGCAACCCATGAGCTAATGGTTTACTACGCCACTCATTTTTGCTAAAAAAGCTAAGGCATATCTGTTGTAGAAATATTTTTTACTACACCAAATAGTTTTAAATTTCAACCAACTTAAACACACCAAAAACAAGTGGTATTAGTGGTCATAGTGCACATTTTTCATGTATTTTTCTTTGATCTTTTGATACTTCTTTTTCTAGATTTTCTTTTGATATTTTGTAAACTATTTTCTCTTTTTGAAATAAAAACAGTAACTACTACACAAGATACTTATAAGAGGAGAAGTAAGGAAACATATAAGACAATATGGAATTGAGGAAAAAACCAAGGCCCAAGATACTTAGCTCTTGTAGAACCAAAGCTCTTGATACTAAATGATGGACGAAGCCCCTCTAAGCTCTATGACCCAAGCAAGGTGGAGTCTTTCAAAGGTGAATGGTGTGCGTATAAGCTATGGAATGTGGTGGAATGTCTCAGTTTTTGTGATTTAATGGTGATGGGATAATGGCTCCTCCTCCAAGCTATATGACTTAAGCAAGGGGAACAAGTTATGGTGGTGTTTGAGTGCTTTCAAGAGAGGTTGGGCTCACTTTTAAGGAAGGTGGCTAGAGTACCTTGACAATACTCAAATTTAAAGGTAGTTTTTACATGGGGGAAACACCTATATTTATTGCCTAAGTTGTCTCAAAACTAGAAGCAAAACCCTAAAAACCTCAACTTTGCTAACTAGGAGACCAAGGTAAAAATCATCTCCATTAGGAGGAAGACACATGGCCACTTATCCTCTCCATTAGGAGCATGACACATGGCCACTAATCATCTCCATTAGAAGCACACCACATGGCAAGAGCTTGTGTCTCACAAAAGAAAGCAACTTGAAGACCACTCTTCCTAAAGGGCCACAAGTTTCTAGAAACTCTTTGATAAACTCCTTTGTAATTTAATCAAAATTGATTTCCTCACTTTTTATAGTATAGCATGAAACCAAAGATCAATCCTAGGAATGGCATATTTGCATTTGAACGATTATGTTGTGAATGTATAGAAAATCTAAAAACTAAAAATAGAAATAATGCATAGTGGTGTTCATGTATTAAGTTGTAGGATAGGTTCACAATATGAGCATGAAATGGTTGGATGAGCAAATTGATAATGCAAAACAATCCTAATTCACATCAATTCATTATAAAAACTATAATGGATCAAAATGATGGAGTAAAAACCTTAATTCAAAAATATGAAAACCTAATTAACGAACTTAACTACCGTGAAATCAAATTGACTTCCTAAAGGCAATGCTAGTGATTCAGTGGAAGAATAATAACAGAAATAGCTCAACTGAAGCAAAATTCACGGATTAAGATTGAATTGTTTGCTTGTTGTTGATTCTAATCAAAAAGACCTTTGATAGAAGTTAGATGACTGTGCATCATCTGTCTAAATTTGAGTGTGTTTCCAAACAGAATTCAGTAATGTATTGAATCAACAAGGTTCAATTAATCAACCTTCATCATGAACTTGATTTAGCATAGAAAAGAGAAAAATAAGAGTAATAATCGATGAAAATGAATAGCAAACATACAATGAATGGATTACAAGCACTTACAACAATGATTGTTTGGTGAATATGGATGAAATCACACAGAAGTATGGAGAATCTTGATGTCACAACCTATTGTGCAATTAATGACTTCAAGAAAACTCCAAATGAAGAGAGAAAAGTGAAGAAATGTGAAAGAGTTTTTGTGTTCTCCATGTGAAGTGTCATGGTCTGAAATGGAGTGAATGTGTGAATGAATGAATGGTTGTATGAATGTCTTTGTGGCTCATATTGTTCGTGGTTTATATCACTTTCCTCATCCTCTTCAAAACTAACTAAATGCACTCGTTATAGTTTCTCAAAAACCAAAAAACCAAAACTCCTGAAACTAATTACACCAGTTACTAGACTTGAATTTCCTAACTCTGGTTCATCTAGCACTATTTGGAAGCATTCCAATGGTCAATTCTACCTTGCAGAAGTGTGTTTAGGTGTCCTTCACAGTCTCCATCAACTTGCACTTGCATTTGAGCATTAAAATAAAAAGTCAACTTTTGGTCAACCTTTTAACATTTAGAATGGCTCCTTGTGGCCAAATTTTGAATTTGCTACAATAGGTGCTTCCTTCATGTTAAATCAACTTTGTATAAGTCCATTTTAATGTCTTTGAAGGTCTCCAACTCTTAAATCACCAATTGGAACCTTAAATGTAAAAGTCAATCCTAAAGTCAAACTTCATCAATTAAGTGTTCTTCTAATTTATTTCACAATTCATTTTACCTGTATAATTTTCTTTTCTTAGATTTTGATCAGCTCCCACCATTGGATTTGAGTATGTTAACCTGGACCAAGGTCATTGTAAATCAAGTCAGCACTTTATTTACCTAAAAGAACTAAAACTATGCTTATTCTAAGGTAAGCCAAGTTAGACTAAGCTAAGATATAAAAATACCATAACTATCTTACTACTGCATATGTATAAAACTAATCCTAAGAGAAAACAACAACTAAGGCTAACTAACTATTCAAAATGAGTAAATGTTATGACCTAAACTAAACTCCATTATTCTACTTTAGACTATGGTATTCTAACTTTACTAACTATGATTACCTATCTATCTATGAAACTACATCTAAATACTCAAAATAGTGTAGAATTCTGCAAAGACTATCTGGGTTAATTCTCTTCTAAAGATGGAACTAAACAACTATCAACTAGATTATGCTACTATGAACTAGAACTAATTAAAACTTACCCTAAAAATGCACTAACATTGCCTAATTAAGCTAACTTTATAAAACTAACTTGAAATACTTCTTAAGCTAAATCTAAACTAAAAACTCAAAATTAACAACTTAAACTTATCCAAAGAAATGCAATTAGTCAATAAAAACTTCAGTGACAAGGGACTTATCACTCTCGCCCACGTGTCTTCTTAAGGCCCATCTACTCTAGGTCTAAAACCCAACACTATAAGCCCAAGGCTCAAATACAAGGCCTAAAGAAAACCTAGACTACTTGGCTCGTTATACAAGGCCCAATAGAAACTGACTCTATTTTAAAAACTAAATTGCATCTATCTCAAAGGTTCAAAAAGGACATTATTATAGTCAAATGAAATCCCTTAGTCAAGTTTCCAAAAAAAAAAGAATTAACGCATTTGGAGTTTTGCGAGGAAAGTTATAACCAAAATAGTGAACAAAGGTAAATGCTGCTGAGTTTTGTGCTACGCTGGGCGCGAATTTCCTCGGCAGCTATAACGCTTGGTGCCATCTTTTGGCACTAGGCAATGCTTGTTGAATGCTCTTGATGCTTGTTGCATTGATTTCCATTGCTTTTCATGTAGTTCCTTCCACGATGAAGCTCTATCCTCATGTATGCACTTGGTCATGGCTAGGAGGTTGCCGTCATTTGGGGATGGATGGGTTGTGACAAAGATCAACCAAATACATGATACTAGAAAAGTTGAAGGAGTTCAAGAACAAAGTCAAAGCTGAAAACATGTATGACAAGAAACTTAACAAAAAAAACACCCACAAAATGACATTTAGGCCTTCTCTACCCAAAATGCCAAGATTCACCAAGTACACCCCCGTGAATTCCTCAGGCCTCGAATGTTGGAAGAGGCTTTCCATGTCGACCTCCTCACTACCCGTAGGAAGGAAAAAGTGCTTCCACAACAAAAAGTTAAAACATGAATTTGTCCTAGCATCAAATTGTGACAAAATGGAAATTCTTCATTTGATGATGACAAACACAATGCTTCAGGTGCAATATTTCATCTGAAAGCAGTTAATGCAAAGTACCTTGTGTAATTATCCTCATTTGATAAGATTTCACTTGGGTAAATGATAAAGAGATGCAACTGTAAGAATTTCATGGAACAACTCAAATATTATTCAAAATCATTTTTATGTGTTAGAGAATATTAATTTTTCTCCCATCTTACAAGAAGATCCCATGATGGCTTGTTTATATTAAATATTCCTAGAAGAATATGCTAAAGTTAATCCTCACTAACAACTTCTATGAAAAAACTAGATATCAACTCTACAAAGTTCATCAACCTCGTACTGTTATGCTCTTTATTCGAATTTGGATAAAAGTTATCCGACCTAGGCTTGATAAGTCATGCCATGTTCATAATGTTGCTTGAAAAAGAGATATGCAATTAATGTTGCATGAAGAGAATTTAATGCATCTTTACGCTTGAAAGTCAATAGTCACAATATGAAGAAAAAAGACATTCTGTGGAGATCTAAACAACTAGAAAGGATTGTCATGACTCTTTCTTCTAATCCTTTAAAAGTAGAAGATACCTTTGAAGAAGAAAGTTTGACACAATAACATTTTAACACTATTTAAATCTTTAAGTAATCATTGTGCCCTAAATGTGAAAAAAAAAATTATTCGTCTTACTTAGCTAATCCATAATAGTGAACTTCATTTGTATACACTTAGGACTTTACCCCTCTTTATTTAAGTGAACATGTAATATTTTTAGATAGCTTTCTTTGTAAATTGTGTTAGCCAGGAGTGATTGTAATCCAAGCAATACTTAATTTTAATTAGGAGGTGATTGTGTCCAAACAATACTTAGTCTTAGCCAAGTATGACGGTTGGATAAGAGACTAAGGCTAAATTAAACCAAGAGGACATGAATTGGTTTTGAAAAATTTATAAAAAAATTAACCCATTTCTTAAACTCTTTTAAGAATAATAAGTCTAATTAAAAAACCTGAAAGAAATTAATTGTCGAATCATATGAAAAGATTGAGAAAGGTTGAGAAACATTACTAAAAGATTTATGTTGGTTAAGATCACAACAAATCCTCGCATTCAGTCTTACCTATTCAAGCTTAAAACAATCAAAATCAATTGTCTTTATATGTCGCTTAGAAACATTCAATACATGTGAAGCATATATACAACATAGGAAACAAGTAGACTAACTCATGATCACACTCAAGGAAGAGGAATACAATAACAAAAAATATTGAATAAACTTCAAGAGAACAAAAACTTAACCTTGAAAATTTACGATATGGGATTAACCTAACAACCTAGTAATTTAAAGAAGTTACCAACTATAACAAAAGCAACCATACGTGAAGTTCAAGAAATAATACATAACCTCTTACTCTTTGAGAAAAATAGTTGAAAAATTTCTTAAATAATTATTGGATTGGAGTAATGTAAAAATAGCTTAGCTCTTTCTTTATAAATGTTTTACATTAGGTTTTGTAATGTTTGATAAAATTTATCTCAAATTGAATCAAAGGTTCAATTCATAGAGTTTTCAAAAACTTGTTTTTAAACTTATTCAAATACATTTAATCAATTAATCTAAAAAAAGGTTAAATATAAGTGAAAACGCTCTTTGTTTTAATCAATTATGTTTCAAATTAATCAATTATTCCGTGCTTCATCATTTTTGGAAAATCTTACAAACATATTAATTGATTATTAAGTTTGTTAATTGATTATCCTTAAAGACAAGCTAAAAACTCATTTGTTTGTTCTTAATTTTAATTTATTATCAAAACCAATAATTGATTATCTTATTATGAAAACATATTACTAATGTAGATTTAGGGTTGTTTAAATTGCCATTTATGCCTCAATTATAGCGAAACAAAAGCATATTCAAACGTGGTGGCAATTTTGCAACTTTAGCGAACTCTTATGCCTCGATTGTCCAATTAACTGAAGCATAAAAAGCCTTTTTTTGCATCGGTTCTAATATAACTGAAGTATAAAGTCTTCCAAAATTTGAAAATTCCTGCTATTTTCATTTTTTTAATTTGAATGTAGAGTTTTGCGCTTTGGTTCCTCCCAAACTGAAGCATAAAAGGTTTACACAACTTCCAATTTTTTTAATTATTTTATTCGTTAAATGGCCTTAGTTTATCTTAGAACTGAGGCATAATGGTGTACATGCTTCGATTATGTAAATAGCCGAGGAAAGAAGGGTTTTCACACCTCGTTTAAGTAAATAACCGAGGTAGAATCTAGGGAAAAGATCCCCAAATCAAATTTAGATTTCATTGTTCTTCGTCTACACGTTCATTTTTCTTTTTCGTCTTCCTTCTTCCTCGACGACGAGAGTTGCGCCACTACTTTCGCTTCTGCACTAGTTCCATTGCGGTTGCACCAACAATGGATTGCCACTATGCCGCGATTGTTATCCACTGTTGAACCCCCTCCTTGTACGATATTTTCTTGCATTTTTCTTTCTTTTGTATTTCTTTTTTGGTCATTGCTTTTGCGCATTTTTAGTCCATTCTTGCATCATACCGAATTTCATTTTTGGTTGTAATATTTTGCTTTGGTTGAATATGCTTTGCTTAGGTGTGTAATGGGTTGAATATGCTATGTGTAAGACCTAGGAAAATTTAGAATAAAGAGAAACCCATGAGAAAAATTAATGGCTTGATTAAGATTGTTAATTTGTTAAATTAGTGATTTTAATTTAATTATGACATATGGAATAATTATTTGAGTGATTGAAGTTATTACTTTTATTTATTTTAATTATCAATATTATATAAAATATGGAACATATGTGTATATAAATTTGTAGTGTGCATATTATAATGAGATAACGAGTGGCATAATGGCTGGTGTGTGTGTGTTTGGGTAGTGCAAGGGCCATAGCTTTGAGTCCTGCTGGCCAAGGAAAAGGTTGTATTTGTTTACTCTTTTTCTTTTTTTTTTCTCTCTTCTAGTTTCTAAGGTCATGTGTACGCTAATGTTCCATGGGAAAGAAAAGATATGGCATATTATTAGCAACTCCTAGAAACCAACTGTTGGGTTTTACATGTGAAGGGCCCAAAATAAAATAGTGAGATTACTTAACCTAATAGGGGAAAATCACAAAATGAAGGATGTTTATGGCAAACCCTCAACCCTTTAGGTAAAGCAAAGGTTATAGAGAAACCGTGAAGAGTGAAGGTTGGAGCTTAAAGAAAAACGTAGGTTGAAAGCTGCTAAATAGGTAGGGGAAGCTTAATCTTGTTGCTTATTATGTGTGTATACATGTTTTCTGCTTATTCTCTCGTTTTTGTTGGTGATGAATGCCATGCATGTTTTGGAAGTTGGGAATCCTCGTGTTGTTTTGCTCTTGCATCCGTTGTCCAGGGATGCAGCTATGTAATATTCCTGTTCTTTTGATGCATGTTTTTTTTGTTCTTTTAAAAAAAATGGTTAAACTTGTTAAATGGGGATGGACTACTTTATATACATAGATCACATGGGTTTTTGTTCTCGATCACGAATGAGATTCCTGTATGTGAAGATGTTTTTCGAAAATCATGGTAGTCATAGAAGTATTCTTTTTGTTGTAGTGCATTTTCATGGTCGTGGGGTTGAGAATACAACTTTTGTTTTCAATATTTTTTTCATGTATATCATTACAATTTTTGAGGTGGTATGTTAATGCTGCCAAAAGATGGTCCGTATTCAAATATTAGGTTCCCAAGGGCAACGTTTTGGTTCTTGTTCCTTGGATTGGAGACGTATATATAGTATAGGCCTAGTCTGGTTATCCCTTTTCTTCAATGTTTTACTATTACGTATCCCATGTGCTTGGTAGAAGACACCCACATGAAACTTGGTTTCATTTCTATTTTCACGTGTGAGATTTTGCGTGAAAATATGGTTCCTTTGTGTTCTTCTTGGTGATCTATTATGGATTTCAAAAACTTATAGTGGTGGTTAGCTGTTGTTTTTCCTAAACCCACTATCACGTTGTTGTAGTCGGACTTTTAGGATGACCTTTGTTTTTTTTCTTTTTGCTTCATAACATGTTTAGGAGACCATGACTCACTTGTGAAATTAGTTTTTTTTTCCTTCCTCCTGTTTTGGTGCAGACCACACTTAAAAGGCTTTGTTCTTAATATGTTGTATATCTTTAGTTTGATAGGACGTTGCATGATGGGATAGTCTTATTGTTTTATTTTCTTTATTCTTCTTTTGTAATTAATGTGCATTTGGTTGCAATATTCACATTTCCTTTCTTCTTCTTAGGCATAATTTGCTCTCTTTCTTTTGGTGATTTGACTTTAGCATGGTGGGGCCGTTTTTGTTTTTTTTCTTTTATTTTACATATCAAGATTTGGTTTGTTTGGTAGAAAACCATGGTGCAGACTCGCGTGCAGGTGGTGTTGTTAAATGCTAAACCTTTTAATACGTTGGTGTTCCTAGAGAACCCAATAGTATTTGGAATGTTAATCCATATATGAATTCACTTTTGTTTCCTTTTAGCTTAATGACCACACGTAAATACTTTGTGATAACTATTGGTTCAATATGTTTAAAGAAAAGTGTAGCTTGGTGTTACTTTTTCTTTCTTCATGTTTTTATCTAATTGCCATATATGTAATGTGTTGTTGAAGCTTTGATAGCTTGTTGCATGTTTCCATACCTCGAACCATGTGGGATGTAGTTAGTCCATGGGTTGCGGTTCATAGTTTCAATTCTTCTCCTATGCTATACTATCTTTTATCACATAATAAAGGGTAGGGAGGTCCACAGATTGTAAGAAAAGAAATTATATCACTTTTAAATTGTGAGTGTAGGGATTCACGTATAAGATTTTAGGTTTACTTTTCTTTTGAGTGGGATGTATGAATGGCGAATGAATGTGTGTTGTTGGTTCTTCTTCTTATTTCTTTATATTCGTGTACTTTATGTTCATTCTTAAATAAGAGTGAGTGAATGGTTGTGTTGTGTATACTTTGGGAGGGGATTTCTTTATGGAACTTTATTTCCTAATCATGATGTGATTGTGATTATAATGCCTAAGTATATTACTTGGATGGTTGTGTTGTGTATACTTTGAATATTATTCGCAATGTCTTTTTTTTTTTGCTGAATATCGATTATACATCATTGTTTATGATTAGTTTACCCTTATTATTTGTGTTGTGTGTTTGTTGTGTGTGTGATGGTTGTATGATGCATGTGTTATACGAGAGCAGATGATATTGCAGATGAGTATGACATGAAGTAGATTGATGAAAGAAAGGGGTGAACTCGAGATTTATGTTGTTTTTTATTAAGTTGTTAAATTACGTATTAAAGAAAATGTAATTTATTTTCAATGTAGTTATTATTTAAAAAAATTAGACAATATGGATGTTTGAACTACATTGTTTTTAATAGATTAAATTGTGAATTTTTACTAAGTTCATTTTATCGATAATCGTTTCCACTAAAAGTGCTCATTTTATAACTTTTTGTGACATCCAAAAGTTGGGATGCTACATTATGCTTAGGTTTGGGAGATGGAAATTATATTTTGATAGAAATTGGGTATGTAATTTTTTTTGCTTTTAAAAATGGGATTGGTGATGATGGAACCACTCATTGAGTAGGCATGGATTTTATCAGAGTTTACTTTTTAAACTTTTGTCCATGTTTACTTTTGATGGTTACATTTTTGATACCTCTATGTTCAGGTACTGTTGCATTGTGGTAGGACTGTGTGTAGCTCTCCAAAACGTGGGTACAATTGCATTCTCCTCCATTGTTGCTAACGAATCATGCTCCCAGGTTCTTATTTTTACTTTGAGCCTATAATTTTTTAGTATATTGTTTATTTTTTGTATGTTAGATAAATTGATTTAATTATATGTTAAAATAATTGTATGTTGTTGTATGTTTATTTAATTATATGCTTAAATAAATTGATTTCTTTTGTTTGATCTGAGATCGTTGTTGTGTGGAGTTAGCCTTAGTTTCTCGTTCAAGATTGAATACGAAAATTATTTACTATATCCTAGTTTTTATTTGAAGGAATGTGTATTTTTTTACAAAGGAAATAATATTAATAATTTGAATGTAATAACTTTTTAGTACTTTATTAGTGCATATATATATATATATATATATATATATATATATATATATATATATATATATTTATATTCATGAATATTTGTTAATTGTGTTTTGTATTGATCTTCGGGTGCACATTTGATTGTGGTTGATAATCACTTCAATTTCATATAACTTGAAGACCAATGCTAAATGCTGACAAAATTTCATGAAATTTTAGATATATTTATTAAAATTAATATGTATCAGTAAAATAAAGAAAGTGAATGTTCTTGAATGGAATAGGTCATACCTTGAATACAAAAGTGAGGTGGTCATTCATTTAAAGGTTATTAAAGGTGTGAATTTCTAGTTTTTTGACCAGACAGTGTTAAAGTCAACGCCACGTGTCAATTTCTAGTTTTTTTGAATTTTTATTTTTTTTTTGAATTTTTTAATTTTTTACACATGTCATTTCATAGTTGTGTCACGTGTCAAAATGACTCAATGTGATCCCTATATTTGTTTTTAGTTTCAATTTAGTCTCAATTTTTGTAAAAATGAAGCAATATTGTTCCTCCTTAGATTGACACTCAATTTAATCTTTGTATATAACTTATGATGATATTCTTAATAAAATTGACGTTTTTATTAAATATTTATAGAAATATTTTTAAACAAGTTTTTTTTAAGTTTTATTATTAAACAAAGTTAAACCCCAAACTTAATTTCAAAAATTAAAATTTTTTTACACGTGTCATTTCACAATTGTGCCACATATCAAAATGACTCAATTTGGTCTTTATTTATTTTTAGTTTCAATTCAGTCACAATTTTTGTAAAAATTAATTAATATTGTCCTTTATTAAATTGACACTAAATTTACCTTTTTTATAAATCTTATGGTGATATTCTTACTAAAATTAACGTTTTTCTTAAATATGTCTATAAATATTTTAAGTTAACTTTAAATTCTATACAAAACATTAGACTTTGATTTTGTTTTGAACTTGAAATTTAGTTCCAAAACTTATGTGTGACAATTTATTTGATTTTTAATCTTCACTAAGTTTGTATAATATGATACACTTGATGCCTTTATATATGATGACAAAATTGTTAATTTTTTTGAAATTAAGTTTGGGGTTTAACTTTGTTTAATAATAAAACTTAAAAAAAAACTTGTTTAAAAATATTTCTACAAATATTTAATAAAAACGTTAATTTTATTAAGAATATCATCATAAGTTGTATACAAAGATTAAATTGAGTGTCAATCTAAGAAGGGACAATATTGCTTCATTTTTACAAAAAATGGGACTAAATTGAAACTAAAAACAAATATAGGAAACAAATTATGTCATTTTGACACGTGGCACAACTATGAAGTGACATGTGTAAAAAATAAAAAAAATTTAAAAAAAAATTCAAAAAAAAAATTCAAAAAAATTCAAGAAAAACCAAAAATTGACATGTGTCGTTGACTTTAACATCGTCTGGTCAAAATTAACAACAAGGACCAAATTGAATCATTTTTAAGAAAATGAGGACCAAGTTGAGACAACGAAAAACTTGAGGACCAAACTGAAATTTCTTGACAAATAGAGGGACCAAAAGAGTAATTTAACCAAAGAATTTATACAATTTGCGCAACGTAATAACGGTAAAAGTGATGATGAAATGAAGTTTGTATGTCCTTATGTTTACTGTTTGAACGAGAGAAAGTTGAATGCATCCAAAATTAGGGAACACATTATTTGTGATGGTTTCCTTCGAAGTTATACAACATGGACATACAAATTAATAAACTTTCTAATTGTCGCTCAAACTGAAAATGTTGTTGTTTCAACTATGGAAGATCGACTTCAAGAAGACAAATTAGAGGACTTTATAATCTATCATTTTAAGGTATAACAATGAATTTGTTTTAAATTGAAGCGTCATTGGCAACTTTTGTGGTTTCCATAAAGGACAGCAATGATGTGTGGCTTTGTTCCTTGCATAGGACTCCCCCTAACCATCTTAGACAAGTAATAGATTGGTAAGAACCTCAATTTGATGAACTTTCTTTCTTATATAAGTGTATTTTAAAACATTAGCCTTTTCATAGTTCATTTGTTGGACAATGCATGTTATTAGGGAAATCAACTCCTAAGGCAAAAAGGCTTGGATTGTTGGCTCTCCAAGTTTGGTTGTTTTGGTCTATAGTATTATAATTGTTCGATTTATTTTCTTCCTCAATATTTATATTTATGTATTCCTTGTAGTGTAATAAACAAACCGATTTATATGAATGCAGTTACTATGTAATGCAATGGATGTCAACTATTGTTTGTGCTCGTATGACAAGTAGTTGGGAAATAGTAATAATTTCATTATATCAAATACTCATAAGTTATTTTGTCTTGGTTTATATACTAATTGAAATTTTTGTCTTGTGTGCAGAAATTTGACACTACTACACCAATCCCTCAGAAGTCTATTAAATATTTAAGAATAGCTTGTGCAAAGCACATTATACAAATGTACAATAATATTTAATACATTTATTAATTGGAAGGATAGGATCTTGTAATGAATAATATTAAGAACATTTTTGTCTTATTTTGGTTTAAACAATATAATGTTATGTTTCTGGATGGTTTTTGGTATTTTGTTTGTAGGTTTAATGTGTAGAATGTATTAGAAACAAAAATTGCATTAAAAAAATGACCACATTTTTCCTCAAGTCATACCAAGAATGAAGCAAAAAAGGGGCATTCTGCCTTGGTTGTGGTCAAAACTAAGACATAATGTCATTTTAGATTTAATAATGTTTTTAATTTTTTTAACTATTCTTCCTTAGTTGTAGTTAATGTTAGTTTTGAAATGGTTGAAATGCCAAGAAGGGGGGAGGGGTTGAATTGGCTAGTTAAAAATTTAGGCTATCTTTGAAAGCTAAAAACCACCTTTAATTGAATCAATTAGATGACCAAGTTAGGATGCAAACACTACTGAACTGTATACTTTCAATCGGTTAAAAACAGAGTTAATTGATTGATTTTACTAAACAGATTATGTTCTGGTATAATCAACCGATTGAAATAGAAAAACAATCGACTGAAATACTGGAAAAAATGCAGAAATGCATATTCGAGTTTTAAACCAATAACAATGCACAAGAATGATCAAGACATGTTCTAAATGATTATGCAAACATGCTCAATACTGCAGATGTCATGAAAACATGCAAAAACATGAAAAAGATGATTAAAACACAAGTTCTTGAAACTTTAAAATGAATATGCAAGAGAGAAAGGTTAGAGAAGAGAGGAGACCATGAGATTTTTATATTGGTTCACTCAAACCTAAGCTACATCTAGTTTGTCAAGGTAACCTAAGCTTGACTTTGCACTATTTCAAAAGACTTACAAAGTATCCACCTTTACACTTTCAAAATATGCAAAAACCACACAAAAGACTCTTGAATCACACAAGAATCATACCAGCACAACAAAAACCCTCTTACAGACCTGGAAAACCACCAGGCACACACACAAAGCTTGAGAAAGATCAAACCTCAGTGGTAGCACAACCCAGCCTACCACAAACCACCTTCTCCAAGCTTCAAACCAAGCAAAAAGGTCCAAGAATTGATCCAAGATCACGAATTGATCCAAGATCTATAATATGAATTACAAACTTCAAATACACTTTCTTAATGATGTAACTATGTGGAGAGCACACGTTCCAGCCTTGATCAACATGAATACCATTAAATCTCCTTTCCTTTATCAATGTAGGCTTCATTCCAATGATAATGGCTTCAAGATAGTTCAAAAGGGCTTCATTAAATCTTCACCAAATCTTCAAGAAGCATACCACCTTGGCTTCTCATGTCAACAGTTAAAACTGAGACATAATGTCCTTTTAGATTTATTATTTTTTAATTTTATTACTATTCCGCCTCAGTTATGCTCACAACAAAGGCAATAGGTCCTTTAGTTTTTTATTTTTTTTAATTTAAATGGTATTATGCTTCAGTTTTACAAAATTGAAGCATAATATGGACCTTTCTACCTTAGTCTTCAATCGAGATAGAAAAGCTACCCATTTTCACCTTGCCCTGATATACCTCAGTTGTAGAACCGAAGCCACATAACCAAAATCATCACGACTAAAACCCTTTACTATACTAATAAAATATTCAATTACATAAAAGCTTCATCGATTAAACTAAAATTATTTTTTTCCAAACCATTTTATCTTTTCAAAACAAGTTTTATGATTAAGATTGTGTACTAGATTGAGGTAATGGTAATTTACCTCATGTACAAAACTAAAAAACACATGCAATGAAAGTAATAACAAGTAATACATCTTTAATATCATCTTCAAACATCACCACAAAAAATAGATTTTATAAATTCTTCCAAGAAGCATGACTTGACTAACAATCTCCCCTTCTTTGTGATGGCCACATTGAACGTGATTCTTTCATTGCAACGAGTCTTCAAACACAAGTACAAAGCATGAAAACTCATAGAATAAGAGCTCTCCCTCGATGCAATACCTATCCTTGATCAAAGCTATGTTAGTACAAAGTGGATCTAGAAAGGGTGTTGAATAAAGCTTGTGGACATTTGATATTTAATTTTGTGCATACATATTACAATAATTAAAATTTAGTAAGGAGTAAAGAAGAGAAGAATACACACAAGGATTTATACTAGTTCACCTCTACTTGAGGCTAAATCTAGTATCTTAAGTCACTTGATTAAGAAATTCATTAATCGAAACCTTTGAATAGCAATGAGTATCAACCTATCTAGGTTCACAAGTTTAGTATGAACATGAGCACAAACCTCTCCAGCTATTCTATCTCAATCTCCCCTTGAGATCAAGAACTCACAATGCAATAATCAAATGGTCTCTCATGTAGGAGAGTTATAATAATGCTCACAGTGTTCACTTCACATAGTGAAGGATTTACGATGGTTTTGCTTAATCCAATATCACTCTCTAACAATTTAATGTGACAGGATAACACTACAAAAAAATTATTATTTAGTGGAGGGTTTTTTTTCGATCTGCAGGGGTTTTCACCCTTCGCAAATTAATTTGCGGGGGTTTTCTAAACTTCCACAATTAGAGTTGCCATAAGCTATTCGCGGAGGTTTTAGATAACCCCTGGTATCCGAGTTATATTGCGGAGGTTGATTTGTGGAGGGTTTTAACCTTCTCAATTGGTGACTATTACTTTGTGGAGGTTTGAAACCTCCTCTATTTGTAATTATCCATCTGCATTTATAATTTATTAATTTAATGAAATTAATTTTATAATAAAATAAATAAAATATATAAATTCATAAATTATACAAAAATTAAACAAAATTAATTTGATTAATGATTTGATAAAGTATCAACAATTATAATGTAAATTTAAAAAAATACATAATGTTGAAAAAATAAAATACATCATAAGAGACTTGTGTACAAAGTAAAATAAGTGAAATTTAAGTGTCTTTTGTCTTTCGCTTTCAGTGTATCAAGTGATGACAGCAATCTCAACTCAAACTCATTTTTAGTTTCTACTTTCAGGCCAATAAGTGGTAATTTTGCTATTCCTAATCGCTTATCTTGCCCAATGTCTTCATAAAAAACCTGAATTCAGATCCATCAATCATGGAGACAAAAGAATTTAATCAGGATAATGCAGTTAGGAAGAGAACAAGATTTCAAACCAAAAATCTATCAAGTGTAGCTAGTCGAAATAGATTAAGGTTTGGATAAATTTATCCATAAGCACATACAGGAAAATGAACAAGGTAAAAGGGAATAGATTACTCTTAGAAGTTAATATTAGTCCATACATATGTTAATTTGTGATGTTTCTTTCAAATAGTTTTGTAAAAGTTATTTTTAACTCATGAATTTTAATTTATGGAAGAAGATTATGTCATTTTACCTTCTAATTTTCTTTTCCTACAAAGGCTTGTGGAGAAATGCATCTAGAAAGAGCCTAATAAACCTTCAGGGGGAGAAGCTAAAGTAATAACTATAATTAAGATTAAAAAAGGAATCTAACATGAATTTTCTAAGAAACAATTACATAAGAAACCTACCACTCTTCAGTCACATTATTTGTGATAGGAGTTTAGGATGACCCAATTAGATCTAAGTTCTCTTTTTAGTCAATTCTACATAATTGGTTTTTAAGGGAAGGATTACCCTTGCTTTATAAGCTTTATATAAGTCATATATAGTTGAGGCTCTAATAATATTATAGAATTTTGGCCTAGGGTCTAACTCACCCAAAAAAATCCATTTATAAGATTAGAATAACCCAAATTAAGTTATATTTAAGTCACATTTCTAGTCAATGTGTTCTAAACACAACCCGTGAGACTATAATTAAGGCAAGCTAGGGATGACTGCATGCAACTAAGGCAACTTTCCAAAAACAAACCACTATGAAAGCAATTCTACTAAGTCTACCAATCAGTCTAAATAAAAATTATATTATTAGAAATAGAATACTTACCACAATAGGAATTAAGGATGCCCAAAACATAGCATGCCATCCTGCAAATTTTTACAAGGTAAACCAACTGTTATCCTTCAACTGAATAATTGTGAATTCCATAAAACTCCATTAAGAAAACTGTTGCTCACCATTAACATTTAGTAGCGGGAATACAACAAATGAAGCCTAGAGGATGGGACTGTCAACAACATAGTGAGCAAGTATGTCAAACAAGTTACCATAGGAAAAATCATATATACAATATAATGCTACTAATTCAATGTTTACAAGAGTTACCTCACACTAACAACAACCTTGAAGTCATCCCCCAAGGATCTTTTGATATACTTTTGGAAATTAAATTTACTTCCAACAGGTGTACCTACACATAATGCACTGTCAAAAGAGGAAGGCAAATTCAGCTTTAAAAGAACATGTAATATTGCGGAGTCTCACAGTGATAAATCCATTGCGCAAAGCCAAGTAGTCAACCTTGCCCACACACCGATAAAATTGCCTAAAAAAGCATCCCCGAAATTGGCAACATAGAAGACATATCACAAAAATTTAAAGAGAATCATAAATTTAATTCAAGTTATAAACAAACAAGATTTTTATGACTAATGATGTAAAAAAATTGAAGTAGTGAATTCATAAGTTGCTTCACTTTCTGATTCTTTTGAGCTATACCTAAACCAATGCTATTAAAGTTTTCTTCACTTTTCAAGGATAGGTTCTCTGTAAACTAACTTTAAATTTAAAAATATAAAACATGAATGGCTATCAAACACACAAAATCAAATTGAAAAAAAAAACAGAAAAAAAAACAATCAACTTACTCCAGAAAGAAGCAGATTCTTAGGAAGCATTTTAGCCACTTCAGGAGGTAGAACCATGTGTCTAAACAACAAAATTAACATCAATATACAAATCATTGAAATAAAAATAATATTAGAAAGGTAAAGAAAATGGATTCAAGCGTGTATACCTGTATTCATACGTGTCATTGAATTACTTTTCAAAATACTAAATCTGACCCATTCTCAAAAACTAGGGTTTATAACTTTGCTCGATTAAATCTGCTACAAGAGGACACAAAACTTCTCAACTAAAATAGAATAATCAAACATTAATAATGGAAAGAGAAGAAAAAAAATAGTATAGAGAGAAAGAATTTCTCACCTGAAGAGTGAAGATAGAGAGTGAGAGAAGAGGAGGAGAACAACTAGGAATTCATTTTTCGTAGTAATGATGAGATCGATCCATTCTTGGCGAAATGAAATCGATTTGGGAGATCCAAAACGAAAATGAATGTGACACTTTGAGAAATTGGGAAAAACGTAAACGAGTGTTTGGTCAATGTAGTTGTCTATTTCACTCATTTCGCTCTACACTATTAAAGTCACATGATCCTTTTATTTTAACTTGTAGTCTTGAGTTTTCTAATACATTCAACTAATCCAAGTCATCTAACACTTGTGTAGAACTAGAGTCATCTGATGGCTTGATCGTCTAATCCAACCTTCAACTCGTCTAACTAGTGCTTTCAGTTGAGCTTGTCTAAATCTTGCTTTTGCTTCTTTCTTTCAAACATTAAATTTTTCTTTATTGTGTTATGCTTGGTTTAAACTCATTGAATACACATTAGCTTATCAAAACACATACACATACATATTAATATTCACTAGCAATCATTTCACAATATCTTGGGTCATCTAATGTTCATGTTCATATGGCTAATGAATTTTATTACTTGACCAACCCTTTCAATGTCCAGTGCTTTATCTAAGATCTAATTAATTGGTACAAGCTTATGTGGAACTTATGTATATTAAGTTATCTTTGTTTGTTTCACTATACATTTTGTATAATCAAAATCTATTTAGATGATTACATACTTGTGCAAATTTATGTATATGATATTATCTTAGGTGCAACCAATGAGAAAATGTGTGAAGAATTTCAAAGATAATGAAAATATAGTTCAAGATGAGTATGATGGGAAAGTTAAAGTTTTTCCATGATCTGCAAATAAAACAAGCTAAGGATCATATATACATCCATCAAACCATATATGTTAGAGAACTTCTTAAGAAGTTAACGTAGAAGATGCAAAGGAGATGAAAACTCCAATGCATTCTAATACAACAAAAACTTGAATTTCAAAAGGAATTCCTCAAGAGACTTAAGGAGGCAAAAGAAGTTCAAGTTGACTTCTAGAAAAGAGAGGTGAATCATAAAGGATTACATAATAACCAAGTCTTTACTAGCCAAAGTTTACCTCAAGCCCTTTTGCACCAAACGTCTCAAACGAAATTATGTTTGATAAGCAAGTAGATACACACTAAACTATAAGAAATTAAAGGAAGCAAGTAAACTAACTATGCGACCTAATGGTAAGGTTAGAAGGCACTTAGAACCTTTAAAACTCTCACCAACTAAAAGCAATTCACTATAAGAAATTAAGGTTCTAATTAGGAGATGAGATTGAACACCAAAGGCTCCCTCAAGGCACCTTATTAGGTCAAGATTACAAGAGGTAAAACAAGAAACAAATTACAACTTAAATAAAGATAAGATATGAGAATACAACCAAATGAAGTGTTTTCCTCAAGTGTTTCTCTCTTTTTCTTTTTGTTTCCTACACCAAGGCTTTAAGTCCACTTTAGGATTCCACCCCCTAAGATGCTACCTCAAGGGTTGGTGCAACTCAAAAGAGAGCCTGCACACAAAATAAGCACAAAAACTAAGAAGAAGCTAAGGAGAAAGCAAGAAAAGGTCTAAAATGAATAAAAGCTCATTCAAAAGGAATTCAACTTGAAAATTCCTAGAGCAACAAGGAATGACAAGCAATAAAAATAAAAGCTAAGAACAAATGTTAATTACACAAATAGAGTCACCTAAGGAAAGACACTATAATATATGAACAAAACTGAAATCAACTAGAATATGAAGTGGTGTGCTTCTTGTCTACACAATCAATGAGATAATGGTGCCCTAGGTCACTCTTTTAGCATCAAGGTCGAGACTACGCTATTAGAAAGTAATTTTAGTTCACTCCAAAATAGTTCCAAATGCAAGCATTTCAAGCATACTAAAAACAATAGTAGTGGTGGTCATTTGCATATTTTTCATGACTCTTTGAGTACTTCTTTTCTATCTTTTCTTTTGATCTTTTGCAAACTATTTTTCACTCCTTTTTTTTGTAGGCTATTTGAGACCACTAGTCACCAAAATGCAGTATATATTTACTTTAAACTCAAAGAAAACAAGAAGCACAAAACATGGAAGAAACCTAATGGAAGCAAAATAGAGAATATAAAACTCAAGCAAAGATAATGGAAACCTAACTCTATGAACTTGTTAATGAAATAATAACAAGTATGAACTCAAAGATGCGATTTAAAAGCACTCAAAAGGATGTATATGTTGCAGTTTTGAAAACACACTTGAACATATATTTTTTAGATATTTCCAAAAGTTAAATTGAACAAACAATACATACACACACATAATATATATATATATATATATATATATATATATATATATATATATATATATATATATATATTCACAATAAAGAACATGGTTGTCTAATGGTTACTTATGAGTGTCTAAAAATACTTTGACTTAGTTGTACCTTTCTATGTCCAATGCTTATTTGAATATTAATCTTAATCATTCTTAGTTATTTGGATCATATGTGTACTCACTTATCTTTGTTTGTTTCATCATATGTTTTATTATCATCAAAACCCATTCATTCTCATATTCGTCAAATGGGGTTTCCAATGTCTAAATCTACATGATGGCAAACTGTGTGAGCTAAGTACTACAAAAACTAAGGAATATATGAAAGAAGGGATCATTATCAAGAAAACGATCTTCTCACAAACCAATATCAATATTAATATCATTTGCAATTGGAGTTACATTTGGAACTTATAAATTTTGAGACATACCCCAATAGAATGCAAAAGTGTACCTAAATTTTCCATTGAAAATGATATGGATTGTCATATTAAAAACGAGTATATGATCTTCCAAATTTAGAGAGTCTCGGGTACTTCTACCTTGTTTGTAGGAATTTATATTTCTACATTGATTGGTAGAAATTTATATTTCAACCTTGGTTTGTAGGGATTTATACTTCTAACTTGATTGGTAGGGTTTTATAATTCTACCTTGGTTGGTAGGGAAAAGAAAAACATAAACTAAAACACATAATATAAAGGTAGAATATGTAGAATAAGATGATATAGTAATCAAACAATTTAGACCAGAAAAATACTAAAACATATAAATGAAGCAAAATTAGCCAACATAATCTCATGCAAATAATTAAATTGTAATTGGAATAAAAAATAATTTTGTTTTAAGTTAAACTCATTTCTTGCAAGACCAAGGATTAGATAATTAGCCACATTTTATTTTACTTTTTGTTTTTGTCTTACTTTTTGTGTTGTACTTCGTATAATACAAGTAATAGAAAAGCACATAAGATTTTCCCAAATGTCTAAAATAAATAGTGAAATAATCTCATTTATTATAGTTAGTCTTTTATTTGATACTTCAGACGGGTATGGGAAGATCCACATGCAAAATATAAGAGTGCTTTATGAGCATGAGAAAATAAAATTATATGAGATAGAATGTGAGTACTCTATATGAGTATGCGATATGATTGGAAAATTATACTTAGTAATATCATGATTGACAGTTTATACTCCATTTAATTTATTATTTTTGTATATGTATATTAATTATCATATTTAGTGACATATTGTGCTCATAATTATATTGATTATGGTGTAATATTTTATGATATATTATAATCATATTTATTACGAGAATAATATGTACATATGGTAGGATATTATGAGAATATTATATTTATTTAATAATATTCTCCAGCTTGGATGGAGGGGAAGTACAACTATCATTGTTGATTTGCTTCCTATTGGGTTAAATATTTTTTTAGTCCTTGAATTTTGACGCGAAATTGGAATTTGTCATTGTCCTAAACTTTGATGTAGTTTGGTCTCTGAACTTTAAAAATAAATGAATATAATCATTCTAACCCAATTGAGTTAAAAATTCCTGACATATCTAACAATAGTTCAAATTGGTGATTGAGTTGTTTATACCGTTTGACACGTTATAGGTCAAATGCTAGTCTGCGATGCTATTTATCACATAATATAAATTAACTCTATTAGATTAAAAGGACTATATACATTCATTCATTTTCAATGTTTAGAGACAAAATGTATCAAAATTTAGGACAAGGATGAATTCCAATTTCACATTCAAGTTCAGGGACTTCAAATATATTTAAGCCTATTTTGTTTTTCTAGTTTCAAAAAAGCGCTTAGTTTTATTCTTCATTAATTTATGAGGTTCTTTATATAACGAAATTCAACGAAATGCTGACAACTTCAAGTATCATTTACTGGCGAGATCAATTTAATTTAAAGTTTATCTAAAATTCATACATTTTTCAATGCTTCAATTACATATTTGGTTCTCGTATTTGTTCAATTGGTTCATTTTTGTCCACTTATTTTTTTTGGTTCAATTTACTCCCCTTATTTTTTTTGGTTCAATTTAGTCCTCCAATTTTTTGAAATGGTTCAATCTGGTTCTTTCTGTTAAGTTGACGTTATGGTCGTGTTCGTACATGCCACGTGTCAATTATGGAATTTTCAATTTTTAAAAAAAAAAATTAATTTAAAAAATAAATTGTCACGTGTCAAGTCATGGTCTTGCCATGTGACAGTAAAGTGCAGTGTCATGTGTTAGTGTTATTGTCACTAGTTTTTTTCAATTTAGTCTCGATATTAAAATTTTGATTCAATTTTCCCCTATTTTTTAAAATGATCCAATTTGTTCCTCCCCAATTTAAGACCAAATTAGTGATTAAGCATAATTACAACTTATATATACATATTATTTTATTTTTTACGTTTTTACAAGTTTAAAAATATAAAAGAAAAATGACTTGAGTATTTAGATGAAGTGATTTGATGCATAAATTCTAAAAAAATATTTTAACATGTATAATAGTTTGGTCCAAAATGAAGAAAACCAAATTGGATAGTTTTAAAAAATATGAGGACTAAATTAAATCAAAATTTTAAATATATGACGAAATTAAAAACAATCACTACCATGTGGCAATAACATTGACATGTGGCACTACACTGCCATGTGGCATTGCACTGCCATATGGCCCTATATTGCTACTTGGCATAACCATAACTTAACACGTGATAGTTTATGTTTGTTTTTTATAAAATTAAGAAAAAATTAAAAGAATTAAAAAACAATAATGAAAGATTGAAAAATCCATGAATTGACACTTGGCACGTATGGTGTTGACGTCAATTTAATGGAAATAACCAAATTGGACCATTTTAAAAAATTAGAGAACTAAATTGAAAAAAAAATGAAATAAGAGACGAAATTGAACCAATTGAACAAATACGATGACCAAATGTGTAATTAAATCATAAAAATATTTTACCTACAAAAATTAGTCTATAAAACAAATAAATTTATAATTTCTTTTCTTAGATGAACAATCTAATACTTTTAATTTGTGTGACTGAAAAATGTAAAAGCATTTTTATATATTTTTTTTATCGATAAATGTTATAGTTTTTAAAATTTTGTTAGTGAAGAGAGCTAAATCCACGACTTCTAAACCTTCTTTCCAAGCTCATGCAACCAACTTATAACTCTTATAACTCCTACCTTATAACTCCTACATGTTAGTTGGAAGAGTTCAAACTCATAAACTCTTTCGCCTTTTCTTCTGATTTGGAAGAGTTAACCTCTCAACCTTTTCTTCTGATTTAACCACCAAAGTATCTTATTTCTCCTATTTTTTTTCTACTTATTTTTATAAAGAACTTCTTTACCAAATTGAGAACCAGGAATAAAGGTTATATATATTTAGATTTTTTCTTTTTTAGTTTATGGAATAAATTTGATATAAGTGAAACCTGTCATTTAACATTTTTGGGCTCCTATACAATCATAATGTCTGTCCTTTGTAGCGTCACCTTTTCTGAAAAGCAACAAGTGCATTTCGGAAATGTCAATGAAATATTCTTCTAAAGTAAAACAAATAGTCAATTAACATGTTATAGTTTCTTGTTCCTTTTTTCGATATTAAGCAAACCCAAAGTCTTAATTCGTAAGTTATTGAACCTCGTTATTATTAAAAAAAAAACATGTATGTGCTTGATCCCGTGGAACATGTGGCATATTCCTATAATAAATAAGAACACTTTTATTATTTATCCAATAGACAATTAAGTTTTTCAAATTTTTCTTTTAAAATCAAAATGGCCAATAATATACCATTTGCTGATAAATTTATTAAACCTAGGGGTGTCATAGTGAGCCAACCCGGCTCACACGAGTTGGCTTACCACGGGTTGAGCTAAAAAAGGGTCAGTTTAACCTGACTCACTTTTTTGGTGAGTTAGAAAATTTTGCAATCTAGTTCGACCCACCATGGATTGGTTGGTTGGCTCACTTACGATTTTTTTTTTTGCACTTTAGTTTATATATTTATTACATTATAATGAGAATGAATTAACTCAATTTATTTTTTATGATAGTAGAATCAAAATGTTCACTTAATTTTTGAAATATTATTATAAAGATAGTAATTAAAGATTAAAGTATCAACATATATAATTTTGCAAAAGAATAAATTAAACATTCAAACTATTCAAATACTATAAAACAACATTTTGGTATTTAAAAATATGAAATAGTAAACTTATATAATTAGAAGTAGTAAATAATTATAACAAAAAAATTGTAAAAAATTGTTGATGGGTTAAGTGGGTCAACCAACCTTCAATCCGACTCGAACTCGTTTAACCAGTAGGTCCTGCAGGTTAAGTGAATCAGGTTCAATTCAACCTACTTTCGAAAAAAGTGAAAATTTTTTCAACCCAACCCAACTTGACCGAGTTGATTCACGAGTTGAAATCAATTTTTACATTGATAAAAAGCTTCCTTAATCAAACAATATTTGTCTCATTATTTTGAGTTAAAAAAATATTTTGATGGTAGACCCGTAATCATTGCTTAACAACTTTTATAAGGGATTGAACATTATTTTTTATGGTATCAAAGGTTTGAATTGCCTATGAATGGACTTATGCACGTAGGTCATGATAGAAGCAAGAAGTGCATATATTTGAATAAATAATGCCAAACCATCAATTTACTTTTCAAGCATCTTAAGATTTCTCATACTTTGTTTTCTTTTCACGTGCTTTCTCTTCAATTTTCTTGAGAAAATTTTCTAACACAGAATCTCTATTCCATTGTCCATAGCGATTCATTTCGAACTCCGAATTTGGTCCCTTAATTAGATGCAAGGGTTCAGACACAGACTTTGATTTTGTGTTCCCTGGTGAGAACTCATTCATGCAATCTATGGAGATTCCGGCATGCTGAAATAGGGCATCGGTGGCTAAGAACGAAGGAGATAGATACATATAGATAAAAGATATTGTAAGGCCCATTTAAAATATGTCAACTTTTCTGCCCTAAAGTTAGTGGGCCTAAGGCCGTCCCAACGTATAAGGTCCTAAGGTCTGCCCTAATTCCACTCTCACTTTCACTCTCACAAAAACGCAGCAGCCGCCAATCCTTTCCCTTGCTCTCACGAAAAGCTCTGCTAGGGTTTGCCCTAAGGTCCCCTTCCTTCAAGCTCGAACTCAGTCCTTGTTCACTTCCGCTGCTAACCGCCCTAGGAGCAGTTCTACCTTCGC
>Ga0214542_1003729_pt1 | contig 30716 bp, 26 predicted proteins | sample CNSS1metaG_FD_160096 | JGI IMG/M metagenome (GOLD analysis project Ga0214542, IMG submission 160096) | Root nodule microbial communities from cowpea collected in UCLA plant growth center, Los Angeles, California, USA - CNSS1 | ecosystem: Host-associated > Plants > Roots > Nodule | place: USA...
ACATGGTTGAAATCGAAGAAAGTTTACACTTTGATCGGTGCCCAGATGAGTTTAGCTGGAAAAGCAGAAGTACAACCATGCCCTGTACTCTTCCACCATGGCCACACTCTTCGACTCTCTCGTCCTCATTGGCCTCCCTTCCGCCGTCTCCTCTTCCGTCGCCGCTCGCCCCACCTCCGCCAAGCTCCCGCAATGCATCGGCCTCAGACTCTACGACTCGTGGCAGCCTCCGCTCCCAAAGTCGCCTCACACACCGTGCTCGTTGTACGCGAGGCTCAGGATACCGTCGTCGATGGTCAGTTTTCTTCTTCTTTCTGCGAGATCTTGTGGGCGACGAATCCGGACTTGGGAGTGGTCTATGTGTTCGAAGAAGAAGTTGAGGTGGCTCTGCGGAGAGAAAGAGAGAGTGGAATTACAGAGGCGCTGGCGCGGGGAGGAAGAAGGGTTCGAAAATTTCGAACCCTAAATAAACCCTATGGCTTCGGTTGTTAGAGGAACCGAAGCCATTGACCTCCTTTTGGCACCGGGTCTCCTTGAACCGAGGCCTATACCCTGACTTCCAGCCACTTTTTGGCTTCGGGTCATATTGGACCGAGGCCTATACCCCTCTTTGGCACCGGTTTTGAGTGAACCGGGGCCTATACCCTCTTTGGCTTCGGGTATTTGGAGAACCGAGGCCTAAAAGTTGCCTCTAATTGCAAAAATGCCACCGTGCCATTATATGCTTCGGTTCCTGGCCAACCGAGGCATATAAGGCGAGGTAAAATGGGAATTCTGCACTAGTGATGGCATGGACGGTTATTATAGCAAGAATATGTACATCATCATTCACATCCCATACCCAATTGAAAAAGTTGGAAATTTCCTATACTTATACTCATACACATACTCATTCCCAGTCGAGAATTTTCCGTCAAAACGGGAACGGATGGAGACAATACCCACATAAACAAGTTTATTTGTCATCTAAGTTGTCATCTTACTTCTATGAATATAGATATGATATAGCCTCCCCTAAACAGTACTAGTGTTGTTTATCAAATCAATTTCACTACTATCCATGTTTTTAGTCAATCTCAAAGGTGAAATAAATTTAAAGTACAATTGAACTAAACTTAAAAACATACTTTTAACAAATTATTTAGATAGGAAAAATTTATTTTAAGAAAATCTTTGTCTGATTCGAATTATTCTTATCTAATTGTAAAATTATTCATCAAAAACTCTGATTCATTCCCATGATTAAACTTTGAGAGAAGCTTATCCCCAGCACAATCTGATGTGTGGACTAGAAATTAATTTTGAGATATCTTGAGATGGTCCCTGTTTTTATCCTAGGACGTCTTTAAATAGATATTAATTTCTTACATTGTTTGTTCACCCAAACTCAAGATAAGCCTTCGAGACCTTCCCAACCCAAGAAATGAAGTTTTCGACCTTGTTCTCTCTCTTTCTGCTTTGTGTCTTCACCTCGTACCTTCCTTCAGCCAACGCTGATCTGGTCGACACTGATGGTAATCCTCTTCGAAATGGTGGCAAATACTTTATAAGGCCAGTTATAATAACCGGAAATGGTGGTGGAGTACAATTCGCAGCAACCGGAAACGAAACTTGCCCTTTATCTGTTATCCAGCTTCCTAGTCCTTTCTCTAACGGCCTACCGGTACAAATTTCATCTCCAATCAAATTCCTTTTCATAAAAGAAAACTTTAATTTGGACATTGGGTTCACTTTTGTACCTCCGTGTGCTCCCACTCCATCTAAGTGGACTGTTGTGAGGGGTGAGGGAGATCGTCACCCTGTTAAACTTAATGGGTACGACAACACAGTAGCCGGTTGGTTTAAAATTAAGAGCGTTCCGGTTGAAATTGGAGGCTACAACCTCTTGTTCTGTCCTGAGAATGGTTATTGTGGCTATGTTGGAGTTGATATTGATTCTAGTAGAAACAGGGTTTTGGTGGTGGCTCAGGATGAGAACGCTGCCATGTGGATCCAGTTTCAGAGAGTTTACGGATCATCTGAAACTGCAATTACACAAGCAACTGCGTGAACTACCAATGCCCCTAAAAAGTCATGCGATGTGTAGTTAGTTTCTCTTAATGAGAGACAAGAATAATGGAAGCACTTTGTTGTAATAAACTGTTGCATGACTAAATAAACTTAAGTTAGTAAAGAGTATTTTTGTGAGTATGAGAGTATAAAATGAATATTAGATTAGTGTACTTCCTATGTTATCATGTAATTATAGGTCTTCTTGGACTTATCACATAACAAAATAATAACAAATACCGGGAAACAAAATATAATAAAAAATCATTGGATGGGTTTTGTTGGTACTATATCTTTATCTTTAGATATTACTTGAAATATCATCCATCCTCTATTTTGGGGAGGTTGCCATTTCATGAGGACCTCATATTTAGATCTTAAGGTTTATTGGGCTACTTTGGGCTTGGCAACAATAGTAATAATGATAATAGTATTAATTTGGGTCAGGTAAGTCTAATGAGATAGCATCGTTGGGATCAATTACTGTATTTAAGGTATTGTTCGCTTTGAATTCTGTAAATCTGTCACGATTTTATACTTAAAAGGCACTTCAGAGAGTTGAAGGAGAAAATTGTATTTAAATTGTTTTTGACCTCGACTCCTAAGCGATGTGGGCAGTGACGGAACTTGAATAAAAAATGTAAGGGTGCCAAATTAGTTTTGTTATATATAAGTTTTTTTTTAGTTAGAAAAAAAGTTCTTCATCTTTTTTTTTTCATTTCCTCTGCTTAAAACAAGTACACATAATAGTAGAATTCAAAAAAATATTACTATCATTCGTTATTATATCATGCTATTATATCATGATACCAAACCATGAATACCATTTTAGATAACCTCATCAATTTGATTTGGTGGTATTGTCACATTTGAGACCGTTTTTCCCGGATCGCATTCTAATGAATTTTTAAATTCATTGTATATAACTCTAAGAACTTTAAAGATTTGTTTTTTATTGTCTTGAATTCTTGGTTCTCATGAAATTTCTCAAGTTTAGTTAACGTAAATGCATTTATTTTCATCTTTATCACAAACCTTCCTCTTTAAAAAAAAGGAATCAATTTTTTTACTTTTTATCATAATCTTTTTAATATAAATTTATCACCTCTCGTCTATTTAGAAAAAATAAAATTTATATTCACAAATCACAATTATCACAATGCAAAACATAAAAAAACTCATACCACTTTAATTAAATAAGCAACATTGTATAAATTCAAAACTTTAAAAAAAATTTACCATAGCCAGCGAAAAACACAAAATCCCTAAATTTCATAATTAAGGATTATAATAATTTGGGAAAATTATTATTAGGGTTCATACAAATTTCATAAAAGAATCCATGAAATCATAATTAGGGTTTATATTAATTTGGGAGAAACATCCTAAAAAGAATCATAAATTTAACATACATAAATCATAATAAGATACTAACCTTGATATGTGAGAGATCATGCAAGAAAATATACTTCAATCTCAATCTATGTGTTTCCCAACCTCTATTTCCCAATCTATCTCTTTGTATTTATTTCTCTTCACACACTTTCATGATAATTTACATGGTAGAAAGATCTTATAGCCAGAAAAAAAAACCCTAATCTCTTTTATAAATCAATGTCTCCATTAATTTTTTTTATTTTATCTTTTACTATTATTTTCCATTATATAAACTTAATATAAATAATATATAAATATAATTTTAAAAATATATAAATATACATAAAAAAAATTCAAAAAAAAAAATTGGGGGAGCCATGGCTCCCCTGTCACCATGTAGTTCCGCCTCTGGAAGTGGGATTATTGGGTGTACCAAAACATAACGCCTCTAGTCAAGGTTTAAAAGGAATGCGAATTCATCACCAATAGAGGGCTAAGGGAAATCATTTTTCATTTCCCACAGACAACACCAATGTTCCTGTCCCAATTTCGATGAGATGTCATCACTACGATCAATTACTGTTTCTAGGGTATTGTTCGCTTTGGAGCCTATAACTCTATCATGATATTGTCCTTAAAAAGCACTTCAGAAGGTTAAAGGAGGAAGATGTATTTAAATTGTCCTTGATCTCAACTCATAAGTAAGGTGGGATATTGGATACACTTAAATGATATATATATATATATATATATATATATATATATATATATTGGAATTCATCCCTGTTTGAAACTTCAATATATTTTGGTCCCTAAACTTTAAAAATGAATGAATATATTCCTTTTAACCCAATTACGTTCAAATTTTTTAGGTGTCGAAGGCATTTCCCAACAGATATTGAACCGGGAATGTGTCAAACGGTGTAAGCAACTCTAATACTAACATAAAACATCTTCGACATGTCAAAAAAAGTTAACGTGATTGAGTTAAAAGGACTATATTCATTTATTTTTAAGGTTTATGGACCAAAATGTATCGAAGTTTCAAACAGGTATGAATTTCAATTTTTGGTCAAAGTTCAAAGACTAAAACTATACTTGACCATATATATATATATATATATATATATATATATATATATATATATATATATATATATTAATTTCTAATTTTTTTAATTTTCTTTTAACTTTTTTTTTAAATTTTTGTTTATAAATTTTTTATATATTTATAAATTTGTTTATATAAATAAAAAATTATTAATTTTTAATTATTTTAATTTTAAACAAAAAAAAAACAGGTTCGCTAGCAAGGCGAGTTCGCCTACCACACTAGCGAGCTAGGCGGCCAGGCTACAATGGGCTAGGCTGGCCAGGCTACTTAGTTTGTCATGCCTAATATATTCGCATCGGGTTGCATATCCCACAAGCCTTTATCTATAAATTGTCTTCCATTATCCATTACGATGGTGTGAGTGATCTTATATTGGCAAATGATGTTCCTCAACATGAGTTTTTGCACTTGCTGGGATGTTATGGTTCCGACGGCCTTTATCCATTTGGTAAAGTAGTCTATTGCTACCAATAGAAACTTAACTTGCCCTTTCCCAAGAGGCGCAGGGTGCAATGATGTTCACCCTCATAATGCAAATGGCCATGGTGAATTCATATTGTACAATTCTTTCAACTTTTGATGAAGAAGGTTGCAATGTTGTTAGCATGGAATGCATTTCTTTATAAAGGTGACACAATCTTCTCGTATCGTTGGCCAATAATACCTGACTTTTAACAGTTTCATGGCCATTGTCCTTGCTCTAGAATTGTATATGTATATCCCCTCATGAAACTCTTTCATTATGTATTGGCCTTGTTTAGGGTTGATACACTTAATAAGTGGTGTCAAATACCCTTTTCTAGACAAATAATCACCAACCATAAAAAACTTTGCAACTTTCCTGGCCCACCCCTTTTCTACTTCTTCTAAGGGTGATACCTTCTTTCTAGTACTTAATGAAAGGTACCATCCAAGAGATTTCCAGCTCATTAGCCAAGCATTGTTGATAAGATCACTAGTGCAGAATTGCATTTTTACCTCGCCTTATAGGCCTCGGTTGGCAAGGAACTGAAGCATATAACGGCGCGGTGGCATTTTTGCAATTTCAGACAACTTTTATGCCTCGGTTCAAGAAAAACCTAAAGCTAAAAGGGGTTATAGGCTTCGGTTAAAAAAAATCCTGTGCCAAAAGGTGCTTATATGCTTCGGTTGAACAGACCCGAAGCCAAAAACGTGGCTAGAAATTTCAAAAAGGCCACTAGCCGTTACGTCTTTGGCCTCAGGTGGCACTGAGCCGGGGTCAAATAAGGCTATATGCCTCGGTTATTAATTGAACCGAGGCCATATAGTTTAATTAGGGCACAAAAACGCGAACTCCTCTACTTCTTCCTCGTGCGCTGCTGCATCTTCTCCATCTCTCTTTGCGTCTCGCTAGTCTCCTGGATCCCCTCTCCCTTTCACCTCACGCATGAACAAAACAAACATCACCACCCATCTATGCCGCACCCATTCTAACCGATGATGAACCCTAACGACAACACCGGCCACCATAGCGACGCGAAAATAGGGCACCAGATCTGGAACGCAGCGACGCGATCCACCATGGTAGAACCTTTCACGAGATCGCCATCGCGCTCCACTAGAGGAACCATCGTCGAGATCTCCGCCGCTGCAGAAAGCCACCATCACCGCAACAGAGGTCGTGCGACTGCACCGTCACCAGACCTGATCGAACCTGAGGACCCAAATCGCGAGCCCCAATCGTTGCAGTTCGTCGCAACGGCGCCTGTCTTCTCGCCGTTCGCCGTAGCGGCGCCGATGATGGCTTGCAGTGGTGGTTCGTGTTATTCTTATGTAACCTTTCCCATTTCTGTTCAAGCTTTTGTTGTTGCTTTTTCATATTGAATTTCTTCGATCTAGTTTACTTAGTATTTTTCGTGCCAGAGTACTTATTGGTACTGACCTTTATCACTCATTGAAAAAAATACTTATGCGTTATTAAATTGAAAGTATTTCAAAAAAAAAGTATATTTTAACTAGTGTTATTAATGTTAAATACTGTGGAAATTAAACCATTTTCTCGCAGGTACAAAAATTACCAGAGACATTTTTTTGCCTCGTGCTCATTTTTGTGAAATCAAAAGTTTCGAGAGGGCCAGGTTTTTTAGACGAGCTATTCTATCATATAACATTGAAAAATATATCTGATGAAGTAGAAGATGAGGAGGAAGAAAACGGTGGAAAATATGTCCCTAAGTCAGGAGATATATTTGCTTTAACAGATGTTAAACCTAGAAGAGAAGCGTGTTGTGCCGCAAAAAATTTAATTAAAAAGGGACCCTATGGCTTCGGGTAACAACCGAGGCCAAAAGGAGTACCTTTTGGCCTCACCCCAATATGCCTCGGTTCCAGACCCGAGACAAAATGAGAAAAATAACCGGGGCAAAAACCCCTTACTGCACTAGTGGATATCGACTTTGGAGTTCTCGGTCCTTGGGAAATGTTGCCACCTAACTTATTCAAAAGAGTGAAGGTGTGCCTTGACAAAGTGAAAGTAACGCAAAAGTAGTGAGTCATGCACCTAAAACTCCTCAGTGAGGTGTCTGATAGCCATCCTTGTTATATCTTGATTTATTAAAGTTAGCCTCGATCACTTTGTACGTAACCATGAACCCTAGGAATTTACCTCCATTGACCCTGAAGTTGCATTTATCTAGGTTCAACTTCATGTCATATAATCGAAAACACATCGGTTAAATCTTCATTATGTTGTTGGGGCAAATTTGACTTCAGGATCATATCATCCATGAATACCTTGACATTATGCCTTATTAGTTCCTTAAACATTAACTCATCAACCATTGGTAAGTAGCACATGTATTCTGTAAGCCATAAGGCATCACTTGGTAGAAATAGTTGCCATCATCCTCTATGAGCGTGATGTTTTCCTTGTCCCTAAGATCCACTAAACTCCCTTGATCCACCAATGCTTTTCGTACTGCAAAATTTTCAATTTCGAAAGTGATGACCATTAGATCGTCTTATTGTAGGTCTATCGCCTGAAACTCAACATCTATGAAAGTAATGGGAGACACCATTTTTTGATTAAGTAATATCATGGTATTCACAAACTGTACCACCCTCAAATGTTTCTTCCTTGCTATTGAGGAAGTCCCTCCTCGTGCAAAGCCTCCAACAATGGTTTTAATTGCACTTATGAGAGGTGGTCAATTCGATGGTGCTCCCCTCTTTGTTCTTCATGCTACATTGGGGTTGCTTCCCTTTGATCTTGGCCACTGTCTCGGTTCTGCACCTAAAACCTTTCATTCGTCGTTCTTTTGGATTCTACTAGTCGCCTTTGATCTTTTGTGAAACCCACATCCTCTTCTTTAAACAAATATATTCTGAGATGTCTTGCTTTTATTTGCTCTTCTATTTTGTTTCAAAGCTACACACTTCTCTATTTCATCCCTATAATTGCGGTGATACCAACAATGTCGAGACATGCCAACATTCGATGGGGTGGCCGACTTCCTTGGTGCTTGTATACGATCTACATTAAAATGGGGGTTGCCTTATCTCCTTTGGTCGAGGCAAGGATTTGTGATGCCTATCTCGGTCGTGCGTCTTTTTCTCAGTCGAGCTATTTTCCGCGCTAATTTTCCCCATAAACTCCATAAGCTCCTCTACTTGCATATATACTTTGTCGCCTTGTCTCTCAACTCGTCTAAGTCTATTGTTGGATTTTTGCACAAGCTATCTGTGAAAGGACCAAGTTGTAGCATTGTCACCATCTAATGTAACCCTACTTCAGAATTGTGATTCTTGATGTTTAATGCCACCTTCTCAAATCTTTCGATGAATGTTCTCAGTGACTCTCGCTTCTCCTACCATATATTAACTAGAGCAAGGGCGAAATGGTGTGGGCAACTAGTTGTGATATTTGTGCTGAAGTGGGCCACCAACGTAGCAAAGCAATCTATCGACAGAGGAGGAAGCCTTAAGAACACCCTCACGGCTGCCCCTTTCAAAGACATAAGGAAATGCGATAGAAGATGGTGTCGTTCCTCTAAATTTGTGGTCTCGTCATATTTGTCTATAGTCAATCCTTTTTTATTACCTGGTAGTGGCACTTTAGTGATATCAGTAAAAAATAATTCTCCATGCTCAAGGGACACTAACACAAAAGGTGCTTTTAACATCATCAAATTAACGTCTATGGGAGAGAATACAAACGTCAAAAATGATCGGTGGCATTTTTGTAAATAAAGGGTCAAATTTAATGTACGTCCAGCACTGCCCCAACGTCACTTAACGTTGATTTCTCCCTGCCCCGACGTCAATCTAGCATAACGTGGGTCTCCCACGCGCTTGATATCACTTAACGTCGGGTAAGCACAGAATTGATGACCTCTTTTTTATATGGCAGATCTGCAACACAAAACGACAATGTTCCTCTTCTCGATGACCTCTCCTCCGCATTTCGCCGACCAGCACGACCTCTACAAGTGAGTTTTCCACCATGAAACTTGTTGGGTTTTGATTTGTGCACTAATTTAACCATTTTGAACCGATTGGATTTCGTTTTGGTCTTCATTTCACATTAAGCAAGGTTTTCTTCCCTTTTTCACCGTGAAGCTTTGTTTGCCGACAGCCCACCCTCCTTCATCTGCATCCTTATTTTTGCTAAAAGAGGTTAGTTTTTCATTTTCCTCTAGTTCATGTATGCGTTTATTTTGTATACTTTTTTGGTTTATTTTTTTTATTAGAAAATTTATGATTTTTGATGTATTTTGTTGCATGTTAAAATAATTTTAATGTATTTTGTTGATTTTTTTTTTTTGCTTTTTTTTTATTTGAAATTTTATGATAGTTGATAAATTTAGTTTATAAATTTGGAATAAATTTGTAAATTTGTTGCATGTTAAAATAATTGTAATTTTTTTATTGTTTTTAATATTATTATTGCATTGTTATTTTATATGTGAAGATTTATTATAATTTTAGTCCAATATTTTAAGCGAACCTTACTTCCCATTTGAGATCTAATACACATGATTAAATTTTTAATAGTTTGTATTAAATCTTGAATTGTCCGATCAGACAGTTTGAAAAAAAAAATTAGTAATTGGCTATAACGTGTATATTGAGGTTTATGCATAAATTTGATAAAATTTCGATTAGGGCAATTTGTGTTGTTCTCTGGATGCATACTTGATTATGATCATGACTTATCTCTTTCATTTCAAGATTTTGTCAAATTTATAATGTTTGACTTCTTCGTATACATGTTAGGAAATTATGAAAAATATTTTTTTTTCGAATGGGTAGGGCCTTACCTTGTGAGAATTAGAAGTTTGAGATTAATGGAGTTTATTACGAAAATAGTATAAGTCGAAGCTGGATAAATGAGCATCACATTAGTGAAGATTATGAAAAGGGGGTTTCTGACTTTTTGCAATATGCTCAAGAACATGAAATCTTTGTTAATGGGACATATTTTTGTTCTTGTGTTCGTTATCTTAATCAAATACGTCACGACATGGGCACAATGTGTGATCATCCATTCATCTTTTATATAATGAGGAGTTATACACTTTGGACTTGGCATGAAGAAGTATTAGACAAGCCTACGATGTCATGAGGAACAAATTATGTAGGTGAAGAAGTATACAACTAGCTGAAAAACATTGATATTGTGTTCGGTAAACATCAAAAGAAGAAGACCACAGAGAAAAACATTTGGATGAAACGATCAATCTTCTTTAATCTTCCATATTGCTGAAAACTTGAGGTACGACATTGTAGAGATGTGATGCACGTTGAAAACATTGTATATGATAGCGTTGATGAGTCATAATTTTTCTCCATTCCCCTAACCTTTGTGTACCCATTTGATAGTTGTTTAGTGCTTAATTGTCTTCTGTTAGTTCATTTTCCTCAATTGGGCTTCATTGGGCCATTATTCTGAATTTTGAGTAATTTGGCATTAATTGGTCTAATTATTGTCTGTAATTATTTTTAGGTATTATGTGGAGCAAATTTTGGAGCTTGGATATTTATCTTAAGGTCAGAGAAGGTTGCCACGTGATTTCCACATCATTGTCACGTCTGCGCCATGTCAGTCAGTCCATCCACGTCATTGGGCCAACATTTTCAGCCCCTAGTGGCATTTTTGTAAATCTGAGTGACAGAATGACATTTTTGTAATTATGTGAATTTGTGATGTGACCACGTATAGGAAGGCTGAGTTTTCGTTTTCCAGCCACCACCATCTTCTCCACTCTCCATTTTTAGGTTTTTGAAGCTTTGAAGGTGACCCATAGAGGCACATGCTTATTTTTCACGTTTTCCACTCATTTTTTACATTTTATGAGTCATGGACAACACCATTGTTTGTACTCACGTTTTCTACACCTTGGGTAAAATTTATATTGAAGCATTTTTATTTTTGTTGGCTATTTTCATTCTTGCCCATTTCTCTCCTTGCACATTTTCGTTTAAGTTTTATGCACCAATTTATACTCATTTGAATGGTTGAATCATAAATTCTGTTGAACCCTAATTTGGATTCCATAGGGAACTAACTTTTTGCATTGATTCCTTGATAAAATTGAGATGAAACCATGAGATTGTTGGTCGTTTCTAGGTTTTGTTCGAATTTGATTCTGTTTCAGGCTGTGTTTTCATGATAAAATGCATTTTTGATGCATGCTTAATCTCAAATCCGTGTTTTGTGCACATTAATGGCTCGTATTCATGCTTAATGTTTAAGGGTTCTGTCACAACTTGCTTCAATCTGTGGGTGTTAATTGCCTGAAATTTGTTGTGTTTAATGACATAATGAATCTATGGTAATTTTCGCTTAGTTGATTACTTAGGGTTCATGAGAGCAAATAGGAATAGAACAATTAATTTGGTAATATGTGATTGGTGGACTTTGAATTGAATCAAGGAATCATTGCGTTTTTATACAACTGTTAAATTACTTTGTTTTGTGAATTAAATTTTGTGTGAATCCATCAAACCCCCCCTTTGGTGTTGTGTTTAATTCTGGAAATCAAACTGTGGATGAAAATATTGGTCGTTAGGAGACGACTTGGTTCAACTGTCACATACTACATTTATGTGTTTTAATTTGGTGGGGTACGACCTCTATCATCGGGACTTTACTAAACGTAAAAGGAAAGACCGAAGATGGAGTAAAAGCACGACAAGGTTGGACATGGGCATCCATTCTGAGTTACATCCACAATCAATTGGAAGACACACCTACCTGCCTCTAATCTGTCACACTCTTTCTTGAAAAGAAAAACAATTTTTTTGTCAATGTTTAAGAAGTGGGAAGGTTCCTCAAGGTTACTCTTCAAATATTAGTAGCCTTGTTTCTATACAAGATTTAAAGTTAGTTGGTTTAAAGTCCCATGATTGTCATGTGTTGATGCAACAACTATTACTAGTAGTTATTCGAGCCATCTTACCTCCTTTTGTTAGAGGTATTCTAACACGTTTCTGTATGTTCTTTAATGAACTATGAAAGAAACTTATTGACCCTCGAGTGATAAATTATTTGGAAAATGAGGCCATTAGACTATTGTGTCAATTGGAAATGTATTTTCCACCCTCATTTTTTGATATCATGGTTCATTTTATAGTTCATCTAGTGAGGGGAATTTGATTATGTGGGCCAGTTTTCTTGAGATGGATGTACCTAGTTAAGAGATACATGAAAATCTTAAAGGGATATGTCAAGAATTAGTATCGACTGAAAGCTTTAATTACAGAGCGGTACATTGCAGAAGAAGCCATTGAATTCTGCTCAAGTTATATGCCAAGTTGTGAACCAGTTGGAGTTCCTAAGAGTATACATGAAGGAAAATGTGAAGGCAAGGGTGTTCAAGGAGTGAATATTCAAAGTGTTAGTAGAAAAGAAGTTTATCAAGCCCATTTGTACATCTTAAACAACACTATAGAAGTGATTCCTTACATTTCACAACACATTGATGAAATGAAGTATGCACACCAACATATGAATGAAAAATGGGCACTTAATGAACATAATTAAACTTCCTTATCATGGTTTAAGAAAAAAATTTACATGATTCCAAATGTTTCTGAAACTCTATTGAGGCTAGCTCATGGACCGAACACCGACGTGATCGCATATGGCAGGTACTACATAAATAATTACTATTTCTATTCAAAGATGGAAGAAGAGAAAAGTGGAGTTCAAAATAGTCGGGTTATGGTTCAAGCTGAAGTTGTACATTTTTCTAGTTCTAAGGACAAAATTCCAATTACAGCATCCATGAGTTACTTCGGAATAATACAAGAAAAATGGGAAGTTGACTATCTAACTTTTAGAGTTACTTCGGAATAATACAAGAAATATGGGAAGTGTAAATGGGTTGATAGCAATTCCGGTGTGGGGACAAAAGACCTCGGTTTCACTTTGGTAGATCTTAACAAGATGAGATATACGGATGAACCATTTATTATGGCCAGTCAAGAAAGAAAATTTTTTATGTCAATGATCCAGCCAATCAGAAATGGTAATTGTATTAAAGGAAGAAGCATGCACAAAAATCATGATGAAGATTGTCTTGATCTACTTGAGACGGTGTCTTTCTCATTAGCAACCATTCAAGACAAGGTTGATGACATAACCGATGACATCCATGCTATTCGAAGTGTTCACAATGAAGGCATATGGGAGAAAACAATACCTTAATAGGTGTTTATTTATTAATATGTTCACATTTATAATTTTATATTTTTCGTGTAATATAGTATAGGTAATTTAGTATATTTTCCTTATTAACATTTTCTAACGATATGTTTTTCAAGTATGACGAGCTTTGGGTCAAGAAAGAGCGGACATGTTAGATCTGTGACTTAGTTGCCGAGTGTCATAAACTGGTAAACTAAGGTTGCTGGTCAAGATTGATCCCCGATCGGGAAATCCTAGTGGCCTAGGAGAAAAAGGTTACCATAACTATACAGGGATGTTGACGAAAACAAAAATCCCTATTGTGATTGCTTAGTGGGATGACGTCACAGAGGTTGACAAGAACCCCTATGGCAGGATGTTCTGGTATGTTTACTTATAGCAACTATATTGTTTATTATCTTACTTAACACATAACTTATTTGTTGTTTTGAACAACAAAATTTTGAGATTGCTCCGAACAATGAGTGAATTAGGAAGAAGGTGTTATCTCACATAGGCACCAGATGGAGGGACTTCAGGGCAAGGCTCACACGTCTATATGTGTTCAGAGACAGACAACATGATACTTGTATGAAGTACTAAATCTTTAAGGAGCATTGGATGTATTTTTATGCATGTAAAGAGTCCGAGGATTGGCAGGTTTGTTTATGAAATTTGTTTATAGTGACATTAGTCACACATTTTTGAATTAAAATTATAAATAATGTTATGTGTGTGACAGGAAAAAAGGATAGTAGACCAAGAAAGACCAAGGCCTAATGATACACCGCACGTACTCTCTCGAGGTGGCTATTCATTATTAGAGAAAAAAAATGAAAAAGTCTTATGCACAAGCCTTAGGACTTGAGTCCCGTAACAAAGTACCTGTAATTCCTAGGTACAAGCTGTGGAAGGCTGCTCGAACTAAGTCCGATGGGCACACGACATCACTATCAGCTCAAATGATATCACAAGAATAGTAAGTACATCCCGTATTCGAGACCCATAGTTCATATGCTTCCCCTTTATGATTAAACTTGCTTATATGGTGCATGATGAGTTAGTTGAGCTAGAGACTCAAGGTTTGTTTGTTGGTCATGGTCGGAACGATATACTGACAACGACAATTGGAAAGCCAAAGCACTCAAGACGTGTTCGTGGTGTTGGAGGTTTTATTGGTCTTCGAGATTACTTTGGTCCTCCACAAAGAATTAATGCATCATTGAGTCAAGAGGCCATGAGGAAGATGGAGCAAGAAATGGAGGAAAAAATGAACCAACGCATGGGAATTATGGAGCAATGCTTCATAGAACAACTTCAACAACAACAACAAATACAAAGAACACTTGAAGAAAAATATTCTATCCATGCAGCAGTAGAATATGGAGATCCCAACTCAAGCTCTTACAGGACATCGTGTGAGCACAAAAGGCTCATGCTCTGTTGTAGATCATACTGACTACACAATTCAGTATGCGCTATTGGTTGATGGAGATCGTCCGCACGTAGTGGCCATTGGACGACAACTTCAAGGGGGGAGACTATCCATGGTGTTCCTCTACTGCCCCAGTACGCGCGTGTAACGATTGATGAGATTCAAGATCCCCATGCTCAAGTGCCTTTGCCAACTTCAGAAATCCAATTCGTTGGGAAGGCCTTAGGCACATTTATAGCTTAGCCTAAAGCATTGATGATGCCATACTTTGGCCCACAAAAGGTATTAGGGCATCATATTCTTAGTAGTTCAATCTTAGTATTTATAATCTTTTTGATTTTATACCTTTCAAAAATCTTTACTTCAGTCCACCCGTCCTAAAATGCGTCAACGTGTTATTCGTGAAAATGATGACATGGCAGAAGCAGAAGATGAACCTCTAGGGAAGCTGCTCACAAAATTACACAAATTAAAGAGAGGACCGGTAGTGCTAAAGTGGGAGTTAAAAGTATTTGGCCTTCATTGTCATGTCCTATTGTACATCAATTTGAATGATGAACTAGAGATTGTTGCGGGAGACAAGATGTTAAATATTTCAATTTTACAACTATGGTGCATGTAAGATTTTTTATTGTATTCCACATTTAAAACTTGGAATTGGTACTTTTAATTTATACCTAACTGTCTTATTGTAGGTAAATGGACAAAGTAATTGTGGAACAAGGTCGAGCTTCCATGTATGGATTCATTGAACCTCAGACCATCCAAGCTTCTAGAAACACACCTGATCACGTTAAAACGGTTTTGTAAACATGGATGGATGAGTCAAACAGAGAGATTTACAGTGTCGTACATTAATGGGTAGGTGTTATTACTTATAATATTTGATGAATTATTGTTGAGTATTCGACTAAGTATTTGTGATTGACGATAGGTCTCATTGACAATTATTCGTCATCATTTCAAATCAATGCACAGTTGTATGGTTTTGCTCATTCATTGGAAGATTAAAAATGCTTTGAAAAACATGTTACAAGAATAAGTGTTACTTTTTTTTTCATATCATGTATTTAGTTATATTAAAACTAACCTATATTTTATGTTTCCAAAATTTCATTAGAGTGTGGGTGAGGCCAGAGCACAACAGATTAAAGTATTATACCAAAAAGTTGTAACTCATTCATTTACCGAGTTATTAATTTTTGCATGTCAACTTATGAATTTGATATGTGATTATTTTCTTTGTCACCTTTAGTGTAACAAGCAACAAGATTCATGGGAATATGGGTATTATGACATGTCTTGTATAAGAACAATCATTCGAGTTGCAGTTAAAGATGATTGGATAAAGGTAATAATATATGTATATATCTTTAAGATATTATAAAACATATCAAACTTTAAACAATGATATTCATGCATAATGACTTTGTATTATCTTTTCAGCGCTTCAAGAATTCATCACCTTTATCCGATGACACTACCCATACACTAAGACAGGAGTGGGCAACATATTTATTTGGAACAATGGAGTTAGGCATTAGAATAACATTAGAATTTTATTTTCAAAACACCGTAGAACAATTTTCTTGATGAAATTTTACTTTTGTGGTAATTGTAAAAGTTTAGACAACTTTACAATTATTAGTTAGAATTGTAAATTCACCACGTTGCTGGAATATAATGTCAACTATTCGGGGACTTTTCTGTTTTTTAGGTGTGAGAATTTGTAAATATAGCAAAACTTAAAAAAATAGCTAAAATTGACGTTTGTCAATTTTAGCAATTTTCCCCCTCTAAATGGTGCGAGTTGAACGTTGGGTGGCATTCGAACTGACGTTAAGGGACATTGGTTACTCATATTTTTGACGTTAAGTAATGTATATTTTTCTTTCGGACGTTAATTTTAATGTCACCGAATATGACTTCGGTATTTTTACAGACGTCAAAATTCAAAAATAACAAACGTTATGAGGACTTTTTGTGTTAGTGGGAATTGATTCCCCTGTGGAATCAATTCCAACACCCTCAAGAATTGATTTTGCCTGCTTCACACAATGTTGGAATTGGTTGCAACATAACCCAAAACTGATTCCAATACTTCAACATGACTCATCTTGGTCACATGGAGCTGTAAAACATGATCCAGCATTCTAACCTTCCTCCAACCATTTTTTGCATCTTTCCTTCCCATTGTACCTTCACATGCATGGAACGTTCAATTATAGCAAAGGTGTTTCTGTAAAACAACTTTGGTTACCCTCAAATCTTCACAAGTACAGAGGGATGGGATTATGGAGTAATCTCGCCATTCATCGCTCGTAAATGCCTCTAAATACTGCAAAAGGAAAAAATATTGTTGGTGATAACCTCTATCGTGGGTAGTTTCAACAAGATGATGTTTCTATATAAAAAATTAGGAGAAAGTAACGTGAAATGAAATTTAATTTGTAGAGAATCACCGGTGCACCCGAGACATATACTGTCGAGGTAAAAAGACACTACTTTATGCATTGGTTGTCAACCCGAGGCATATTTGAATCGTTACTGCCTCGGTTTCCACCAACTGAGGCCTAATGATGCATAAAAAAAATTAAATACAATTTATGCCTCGGGTTTGGTCCAACCGAAGCAGAAAGTTAGATTTACAACCTCGGTTCTGGTTCAATCGAGGCATATTAGTTATTAAAAAAAATCATTATAAATATAGTTTATGCCTTGGGTCTGGTCCAACCAAAGTAGAAAGTTAGATTTACTGCATCAGTTTTGGTTCAACCGAGGCATATTAGTTATTAAAAAAATAATAAAATTCATTATAACCTTCTACCTCGGTTTTGGTTACAACCGAGGCATAAAGTTGTCATTTCTTTTTTAATTATGGTCTTGTTTTATTCATAATCACCACATTTAACTTGCAAATTTTCAACCAGAAAACCAAAACCAACCAAAAACAAAAACCAAATGCTATTCAAATAGAAAATGTGGCAAAATACTTAAATACTATTCATATTAATGTAGCATTCATCACAATCTCATATGCTACCATAAACAAATATACTAAGTACTATTGTACATTTGTATGATGTACTTTGCACAAGCTATCCTTAAATATTTGATGGACTTGGTGGGGATTGATGTAGTGGTACTGAATCTTTGCACACAAGAGAATAATTTAAATTAGTATATAAAATAATACAAAATTGAAGATAATTTGATATAGTGAAACTATTATCGTTTCCCAACCACTTGTGATACAGACATGTGCAACGATTGATATCCATTACATTACATAGTAACCACACTCATATGAGTCAGTTTGTAAATTACACTACAATGAATGCACAATTATAAGTAATTGAGAAAGAAAAGAAATTGAATAACTATAATACTATAGACCAAAATAGCAAACCTGGAGGCCCAACCATGCTAGCCTTTTTGTCATAGCAGTTGATTTCCCTAACAACATGCTATGTCCAGCAATTGAACTATGAAAAAGGTAAGGTGTTAACGTACAATTATATAAGAAAGAAAGTTCATAAAAAATAAGTTCTTACCAATCTATAACTTGTTTGAGATGGTTAGGGGGAGGCCTGTGCAAGGAACAAAGCCACACAACAATTTTGTCCTTCATGGAAATCACGTTCACATTCCTCACAACACTCTTCTCTCTTTTTTTTCACAGTAGCCACACACTAAACCACCCACTAATGTGACACACTCTTCTCTCTTTTTCCACAACACCCTTGCATGATGCATGCATCACTAAAACACATTCTCATCTCACTACACCCACGACCCAACACTCACACCTCACTAAAACAATCACTCATAGGACCTAAACCCAACACACACACTCACTTCTCACAGTACCCACACCTGCATAATTCACTAAACCCCACTTACACCATGCATGCACCCACACACTCAAAATCTCACTCACACTAATGCCCATCACAACACACACACACACTTAAGGTCACCACTCTTGCATCACACCTTAAAAACTAACGCCCCTCACTTGCATCTTATGCACCTCATGCACACACTAACCCACTACACCCTTACAACCTCATAACCACTAACTACACGCTAACCCATTCACCTAACTCTACGCTAACCCATGCCAGCCTAACTAATTCCTAACCTTTTCATTCAACCCAATTATGTCGCAGCGGAACAACGATGATGGTTGGTCGAAGAAGAAGAAGATGCAGTGGCGCTGGAAACCTCCTCGACGGTGCAGTGGCGGTGCAGGCGGAATGAAGGGCTGGCGCGTAGTGGAAGAATGGATCAGGTGTGTGGGACGCTCGGAGAAGAAGAAGAAGTGTAGAACATTTGCTACTGCGGTGTGAAAAGATTTGGGTTTTTCTAACCCTACGAAATGATACTACCTTGGTTATTTCGAAACTTAGGCATATTGGGTTGCTCATATGCCTCGGTTGGCAGGAGGATCGATGCATAAGTCATATACTGCCTCGGTTATAAAAGAATTGAGGCATATTCCTCTAATAAAATAAAAAAAATTAAAAAACTGCAACTTAATTACATCGGGTAAAAAGCACCTGAAGTATAAAAGCTATTAGGCCTCGGTTCAGCGGTACTCGAGGCATAAAAGCATGTAAAAAATTTCAAATTCTGGGAAAGTGGGAATTGTCAAAATTTTTTAAGCTATATGGCTCGGTTAGAATAGCATCCGAGACATAAAAGTTGACTTTAATTACAAAAATGCCACCGCATGTTTATATGCAGCGGATGCGCAAGAACTGAGACGTATACTGTGATGTAAAAACTCTTAAATGCACTAGTGAATTTAACTTACACACAAAATTTCTAAGTTGTATTCAAAAGGAAAAAATATTGTTGGTAGGTAATAACCCCTGTCGTTGGTAGTTTGAAACAAAACAATTTTTTTCTAAAATTTGTAATATAGAAGACATCATATACTTATAAGGAAACTATAAAGTGAAATGAATTTAAGTTTATTGAGAATTTAACTTACATACAAAATTCATTAATATAATTGGAATTTAATTAAAAGTTTCTGAGGGTAGTATGAAAAATGGAAATAGAAAATAATGAGTTATGCGATAAAGAATATGATATAATATAAGAGCTAAATGGCAAGAAGCTCGAAATAGAGATTTAGAAATTTTTTGTTATATAACTGTTAACATTATAAACGGCAAACCATAATTCATCATGTGAACAAATAAAGGAGTTCATTTGTTGTCTACTGCATAATATTGTGAACAATATTGATACTATAGCCTATCACTACGGTAACGTGATTGGTGTTGTTTATATGTTATCTCTCAAGCCACATATTTTTGAGTGAGCTGGCTAGAAGTTGCAGTTCATAGTGGTTCTCAAATTTATTTAACGTGATTGGTGTTGTTTATATGTTATCTATGTATATTTTTTTCATCAAAAATTAAAAAAAAAATGTGATTTTTTAGTTAAGCTAATATTTCTTTTTTGGAATATCTGCAAAATCTATTCGCCACATAGGTGTTTTTGTTTATATTTTTACAAAAAAGGTATCTTAATAAAATATACTCAGAATTTTGATTATGGTTACTTAAATATATTTAAAATTTTGGTAGTAGAAAAAAATAATTTTCTGCTCTTTCCAGAAATAGCTTAAAGTCTTCCTTTTTTTTCATAAAAGGTAAATACATTAAAGAAATAAGAAAGTATTTATAATTAAAGAATAATTTTTATGGTAAACAAACTTATATAAGGGAAAATTATCTTTTGACAATAAATTATTTTACAAAGTTGACAAACTTTCTTTAAATATAATTAAAATTAATTAACTTTTTAGTTGTTAACTAAAATAAAATAATAAAATAATATTTTTTTTACTCAAATTGAAAGTTTGTCAAACTTTGTAAGAAAAATCTTTGTTAATTTATTATTTTTCTATATTAATTTCTGCCTTTTTATAAAAGTTACCTGAATATAAACTAATGTTTAACATCATTTTTAGAGAATGATATTAATAAATAATGATGTGATTTAAAAGAAAATAAAAAGTAATTATGACTTTAGACTTTAAGTTTAAATCTAAAATTGGAATTAACCTTTTCTCATAATATATTTGTTCTCAAAATTTAAAAATAATTGGATATAATATTTTTAATTTATTTGGATTAAATTTTTTTACGTGTTAAACATATTCTATTTAAATTATTTATATTTTTTGACATCATTATATTAAAATAATTATATTTATTATTTTTAATATTTTTAAATAAACATGTACCAAAATTTAAAATAGAAATAAATTTCAGTTCTATCTTCAAAATTATTTAACAATTTAAAATATATTTAAATTAATTAAAAATAAAATAAAAAACCAGTACAGTTGTCACGTACAAGCAGGCGTGACATTGGTAGTTAGCAGGAAAGTGACATAAGTGCAACATGTTAGTTGCGAGAAACAACGTGGGAAACATGGTAAGCTATGCGGATACTCGGCGTAGGAAAATTCATCTAAATTGGTTTCCCGAATAATATTTTGTTAAAATATTTGTTCGATCCCAAGTGCGGATACTCTGTGTTGGAAAATTCATCTAAATTTTATTTTTGTGCCGAAATAAATTTCAATTTTTGTCAAATTTTTTTTTTTAATTTGGTCTTTTTTTATTAATATCGTTAAAATCATTAATGATTGTGTGTGACACTTTGTGTTTTTTTTTTTTCTTAAATGCTCACATATTAACCTAACAATATGCCACGTGTTGGAGTCAATGTTTTATATTCAATTTGGTTCTTATAGATGTTATTTTTGTTCAGTCTCAATTTTTTTAGCATGAACCAATTTTATCTCAAATTAAGATCAATATAATTTTTATATTAAAATTCACATTTTTTATTAAATATAATAAAATTCATATCATTATAAATTTTATATAAAATTTAAATTTGATCTAATTTCGAGAGGAACAAAATTGTTCAATTTTAAACAAAATTGGGACTAAATTGAACAAAAATAACAAATATAGGGACTAAATTGAATATAAAGCATCGACTCTAACACATGGCACGTTGAGTTGAGACATGAACATTTAAAAGAAATTAAAAAATAAATAAATAACCACGAATGACATGTGGTAGTCACTCTTCATTACCATCAATGATTTAAACAGTTTTAGTGAAAAATGACCAAATTGAACAAAATTGACGAAAATTAAGACCTATTGAACACAAAAATAAAATTAGGATTGATTTGACAAAACTTGACAAAAATTGGGACCTAAAAGATATTTTAACCATAATAATTTGTTATAGTAAGACAACGATGTCAATGTAGGATAAAGGTAGTAATTCTCTTGTATCGTATTTGTTGGATAAATATATATCTTGTACCCATTTTTATATTTATGCAGGTCTATTATGTAAATACTTGCATATTTTTTAATATTCACATATATATATATATATATATATATATATATATATATATATATTATATATATATATATATATATATATATATGGGTACCTAGAGGTATTTATAAAAAAATTAATATTTAACAGCATATTTTAATCATAAATCCAAATAAAATACAATAAACAACATTCATAATTTTCAAACAAAGTCAAAATAACTCATTGAAATAGTGTTTATATGACAATTTACAAATAAATAGATATTGTATTTTAAAACTAATTAATAATTAATAACTTATTCAAAATCAATATGTTAATATTTTAATTATTTTTTTTAATTTTTTTAATTTAAATTAGAGTATAGTAAGTATAGGTATCCACGGGTACGAATACTATGATACCTGACTCGACTTGTTAATATGCGAGTATAAAAAATACTTGTACCCGTTACCTGTAGGTATCCATTTACAATATTTATTTCCTACTTGTTGCGACTTTTATTTGTTGGTTCCCACAAGTACGAATTTTTTTTACATCCCTATTAAATAGTCTCATTGAAGATTATTAAAAATGTTTAGTGATGTTTATGAGTTTTTATAATTATAATGGAATTGTTATAGAATTTTGAAGGTTACTTTTATTCATAAAAAAGTTTGAATGCCTAAGTTAAAAAAATAAAAGGAGATATGAATTTAATTGTTAAATTATTTTTCTTTTATTCTAAATTTTATATTACAAAATATCAATTTTTTGGATTATCACTAATAATTAAGGATGACAAATAAATCCATCCTCGTGGATATTGTCGTCATAATAGATATAAAATTGTTTTGTATTTATTAAGTGTATCAAATTATGCAACTAATACAATGGACAAGTCTAGATATTGTATCCCATATGGGTTATAATGTAGTTTAAATTAATTGATTTATTATTGATAAAGGATGAGAATACCAAAACATTTTTAGTTTAAAGGAAAATAAATGTCGAATTAAGATATAAAATATAAACAAAATATGATGTAACACCCTAGGTGGATATTACTTGATAAAGCAAAATATCTTATAATTTATTGAAACCCAAAATAGTAAATAAGGTTCCAAATGCGGGAAAATTTAAAACTTATATCTCGGCGGTTATATTACGCTGTGACATCTTTATTAAAAGATCATAGTAGAGAAAAGCCTCATAATGTTTATTACAACATGTTTGAAATCGAAACATAGAGTAAATCATCGCATACTCTGTCCCACTCAATCTCTACGCATCAGCATGCTCACCTGGATTCACAAATGCTCCCACATGACAAGTCACGCGATCATCGCCAAACACAAACAAAAAGGGTGAGCTGAGAAAGAAAAATATAAGACAATTAATGAATAATACAAATTACCCCTCACCCAATCTATCTTAGCCAATTTTAATTTATTGACTTCTCTATAATTATTCCTATCACAATCTCATAACTTGTATGAGAAAGATTCATTTACAACCTTGTCTTTAGAGATTATCATGCTCCCATGAACCTACCCGCTTGTGGTCCAACCCTGTAGACCTCCCTGCCCGTAGTCCAGCTCTACGAACCTACCCGATCGTAGTCCAACATGCGTGAACACCTACTATGAACCTCCATGCTCATAGTAGCCTCAAGTGTGAGCACGAAACATACGAACCTCCCTGCTCGTATCCCCATACAAAAGTATACAAAGATACGGACCTCCCCGCCCGCATAAATCACGCATCTCACATCTCCGTTACGTACCTCCCCGCTCGTAACTTAATCTAGCATATCCTTGACCAATCCAACAAAATCATCCATACAAATCCATCTGCAACGGACCCCTATCCTGCACTATCGCCTGACGCTGCGTAAGCGCCGCTAGGCAAAAAGTCCTCCAGACCACGTGGCGGTAACGCCCTGCCGCCCAACGCCATCTCCCTCTGCCCCCCCTATTTGTGGCTTATCACCTAGCGGAGCATCCCCTACCGCTAAGTGTCACACCAGTAAAGTCATGTTTCTACTAGTTTAAGCATATCAACACGCTTTCTAGTACATCCAAGCATTTCAATAATACAATCAAACCACCACTTTCATGTGAATACAATTTTCATATCACGTAACCCAACATAACAGTTTGCTAAGGACAAATCAAAAAAATAAATTCTCAAGCATTCCATCTTAAAAATAATGCACCACTTTAAGCAATTTAAACATATACTTGAAATAGGTGAAGCTTTATACCAGCAGTCCAGACATACATGAAATCATACAAAATCCACAACACTATGATACTCATTCATTATTAAGCCAATATGTAACTAACCCATCCGTGAGTACTCTTAAAGGTTTTAATTGACACTAACAAGAAATCATACATATATTTAGAATACTCCAAATAACAATCTTTGAAATTTCTAAGTCATGCAATTTATTTAGTGTGTTAATAGAACCTATCTTAACTCCTTTCTTCCAATATTTTAATCACTTCAAGTTTCTTATGACTCCTTAACTCTAATTCATACATCAACACATCCAATTAAGTACCCTTACATCATGCAATCACACTCATTTTCATACTAAAAGCTATCCATAGCATCCACAATGTCAATTTTCCACTGAGCATGCCAAAACACTATTGGTCTCTCGGTATCGCTTGGCGGCACGTTTTATACTGCCAGGCGGTGCATCAAGAATCTGGGAAACTCCAGATTTCCTCGCACCTGCAAAAAAACCCTAATATCCCTAAATTCCCAAATCAGTATTCCATTAACAATTCAACCACAAGTATTCACATATTCAACATGCACTCACAATTCTATTAATCTAACCGAAGTCTTCCAATAACAAATTTCTAATTTCTGTACGTTATAATTAGTAATCAAACACAAACCCATATTAATCTCGTATTTACACACAAACCCCAATTTATCAAATCACCACCAACAACCTACATTGTCATCCAATTATGCCAAGAAACATATTATCAAGTTCATATAATTGCATAATGCCAAACACATCATAAAGACATCAAAAACACATCGAACTATGCGATTCCAATGCGTGTCGCCTAGCGGTTCCTCATTGTCGTTAGGCGGTTCATCACAGAACCCAGAAAACCATCAAGAATGGTTGTGTCGCCTGGCAAGGCCTTCTTGGCCGCCAGGCGGTTTCTGGGCAAAAACCCAGAACGTACGAAAATTCACGCAAATTGAAAGGAGATTCAAACATTCAGGCCATGGAATCATTCAGAACAATATAAACAAAACTAAAACATGCATGAACAACTCCCCTTACCTGGTTTCCTTGCTCCCAAAAGCAAATCCTAATGGATTCTTCTTGTATTTAAAGGTTCCACTCCTACTCTCTGTCAACACTCAAATTTTCTCTCTGGATCACTATGTCTTAGTTCCCTCTCACTCTCCATGCTGCCAAAACTCAAGAACTCTCTGTTTTCTCACTCACCCTCAATTTTTCCAGCCCAAAAAATAATTAATTGAAATTAATAGTAAGTGACCATTATTTTGCTTTAGTTGCACCTCAACTACTTCCAAGCTACCCTTATGGTTTCTCAAGGAATTTCAAGAGGTTCTTGGTTTTCTCCTTCCTTTAGCAAAATATTAAAGCATAAAAAAAAACCACTCTTGTTAACCAAGGTTCGAACCTACATTCTACCACCTGCCAAGCATATGCATAACCATCAAGCTATCGTGTAATTCATGTTAATTCACTCATACATAAAATGTTAAATTATACTTCCGTATTCACAATATAATTGTAAGGCAAAACGCAATTAAAATATTAAACTACGACACACACAAAAGACTCAAACTCAAGTCCTCTCCACATCACTCCACACACTCAACCACTTGAGCTACCATTGTTCTTTGTCTAACACTTGTCAAGAATTTTTCTTAGGGTATTCTCAACCCACATTACTTGCACTTTATTAATTATTATTGGTTATGAATTTCCTAGGTCTTACATCTAGCATAATGGAAACAAAAAAACTTGATTGAGAAAAATATAAGATAAAATCTTCACTCAGATTGGGTTTCATGATCCAATTTAAAGCAAAAACACCAAATAATATTCTTCTAATTCCTACACTAGCATTCACACCTTATGTAACATGTCCTAATGTCTTAGCGGCAAGTCTAAACTTTAATAAGAACCCTAATGTTTTAGACCTTTCTTTATTAAGAGTTCACATTAATGATCAAAATTCCAATGTTATGAATGACCAATGATGTAAACTACGTCTAGATGAACAATCAATTAGTTGTGCACTCTAGTGTAGAATCTAATATCATGTCCAATAATACGGTGGAATGTCTCCAACCTTTAGAATGATGGAAAACAAGAGTGATGGAAAAAAATTATATTGAATAGTGGAATTCTTAGAGAATTAAGAATACATTAAACCTAACCCCCATGAAGGAGGGAGTTAGCTATTCCTAGACATACTTAACATAAGATTGATGTTAAAATTGAATGTCTCCAACCTTTATAATGCCCTTCTACCTTCAAGTGAGAGATATCAAGTTTATTTCTCTCCGATTGTATGTTTTTGACCTATATCAGACCCTCAATTTATAGACTTCATAATTGGACGTGATTTGGTACTTGAATAAATTGTAAGAAATAATCCTTGATATATATCTTTTAATCCTTGGAGATTTCATATCTTTGAATTATTCTTCAATTATTATGACTTGTAATTTGAGTAACCAACTTTGTAGATTATTGATATTGTTGATAATTCTTCATTAATCAATATTCCACTTATTATATTGATAATCTCCCCAAATCTCTGAGATTTCTATCTATTTGCAAAATAGAATTCACACATTTATCTTTTCCACTTTTGTTGAATAAAACCTGAAATATCAAATAAAATCCAAAAATTAAATAATTATAAACATAAAAATAAACTAAAATTAAAACATGATAATGTCAATTATAAAAATACCCAAACTTAAAAATTTTCATGTCCTCATGGGAGCTTAGAATTTTTTTATGTTAAATACTCTCATTAACTGATTAATACATTTTTAAGAGCAACTGACTTTTGAATCTTAATTGTGCCACATTAAAGAATTTTTCTTGTTGCTAAAAGTTCGAAACAAAATAGTGTGACTTTCATGCATCCACTTAATCATCAATCATGATAAGAATTAACAATCCATACTTATTGAAATAACTCACAACAATGCAGTTATTTCACTCAACACACATGTGTATAGTAATAATAATCATTCACACACAACATGTTATAAAACCACTTCATCAACTTTTGTCCATCATCTAAGTTATAAAATTCACTTCATTGGTAAGATAAAAAAAGGTCTTTCATAGGCTTGTAATGAGGCTTGGCTAGAAAAAATATTGGTTTTTCTAGGAATTCAACCACACCATTAAGCCTAAGGGAACAAACACAAGTGAATGTTTTTGTGAGTATGCTCCATTTTTTTTTTCATGTACTTCATGCAACCCTTTTCTATCACATAAAATTATTAGCTATCCTCCTTTTCTTTTTCCTAGGGTAGGGTTTATACAAAAGCCTACCCAAACACATGTGAATGTTTTTGTGAGTATGCTCTACTTTTTTCATGTACTTCATGCAACCCTTTTCTATCACATAGAATTTTTATATATCCTCTTTTTCTTTTTCTTAGGTTAGGGTTCATACAAAAGCCTACCCCAAACTTATTCACTTTGTTGGGATATAGTTTGTTTACAAAAGCCCACCCTAAACTTATTCAATCTCATACACTTATAGGTGGTAGGATGTTTACATCCTACCTAAACTGATCTCATCTTATACCTTTATTTCACTCAACATGTACATGTTCTCTGTGTTAAGGTGTGGGACAAAATATATTCTCTTTAAAGGCTATGGGTAAAGAATGGAACAATTATGCTCAAAAAGGGTAACAAACAATTAATTTAAGATTGGTCATTTGGATAACTAGCTTTAACATACCAAACAATGCATTTATCCTTTCTAACCAATTATGTGATTTCATTAACAAGAATTAGGCAAAAATCAATTTCATGGAAATAACTACTCCCTTACAACTCTTTACACATAAGCTCATAATACTAAAAAAATTTCAAAAGTCTAGTTTCACTCTCACATTTGAAAAAGGACTGACTATCATATCATCATACCAAACTATCTTTCACTTAAAGCATGTAACAAAATATTACAATCAATATGCACAATAATGATGTAAAACAATCAATGCTCATGTGTAGTTCATTTTAATTTATCATTACATTAGTTGACAATGTACATTGAGAACATGATTTAGCTCAGATGAAGCTTAAGAAAATGGTAGACACGTGTAAACAAAAAATAAAATGCAGAAACAAATACAATAAATTAAAATTACTCAAAGTAATAATACAAAATAAGAAAACTCCTTGTTCTTCGTTGTGCGAGAAGAGATAACTCATTGGGCGAACTACCTTGAATCTTTCAAATTCTGAAAATAACTCTATCATGTATCCCTTGCTGAGCTAAATGATATTGTTCATTGGATGAGTGGTAAAAATAGGGACTAAATGGTCATTGGGCAACTGGGATCGCCTTGCGAGTATGCTATTACTGTTTCTTTTTAACTAAAATTAAAAATTTAAATGTTGGGTTGCCTCCTAATAAGTGCTAGTTTAACGTCTGATAGCTCAACCCCTGATAAGCATGGTTCATGATTTGTTCTTCTGGTGTGATTCTTCTCTTGACACTTGTATCATTTCAACTTTTGACTAATCACTAATTTTATTGTTTTAGAATAGGGCTTTTCAATCTTTATTTTCCCACCAGCTTTGATCTCTTTAATAACCAAAAAATTTGGTCATTTTTTCTTCATTTTTCATAAAAAGATGTTCGCTTACATTTCTTTAACATAATAGGTTGGCTTGGTCTGAGTTTCGTCCCTTCCAACAAGGCATGGTGATTAACTAGAACATCTTTCTTCTTCTCCGGAGGAGGATCCTTTTCCTTTTCCTGTTGTGGAGTAAAACAACTGGAACATTCTTTCAGAAACCTTGAAAAATGCCCTTGCTTACTTGTCACATATAAAACTTCCCTAACGGCATGGATATCCTTCAGTTCTGGATTATAGGTTGATTTAGAGATATTGAAGTTTACCTCCTCCTCTTGATCTTGATTTTAAGCTTACCGCCATCAACATATATGATAACTTTAACGATTTTCATGAATGGTCTTCCAAGGATGAGAGGAACCTCAACATCTTCCTTCATATCGAGTATGAAAAATTCCATTAGAAAAGTGAATTTGTCCACCTGCACAAGTACATCCTCCACGACTCCATAAGGGTATTTTATTGATTATCCGCTTGTTGTAAAGTCATCCTAGTTGGTTTGACTTCAAGGCCTTAATTTTCTCAAGCATAGATAAGGGCATTAAATTAATGCTAGCTCCCAAGTCAATCAACACCTTCCCAATTATCAAATTTCCAATTGGAGGGAGAGCCTTCTAAATGATTGCACTACAGTTGCCTTGAACCTCAATGATGTCTTTTTCTATGTACTTTCTCTTCTTTGTCAGCATATTTTTCAAAACTTTTGCGTATGTCGATGTCGGCTATATTGCTTCATAGAATATGATGGTTTAATTGGAGCACAATTTACGATTAGTCTTCACACTCAATTTAAACCAATTAAATAGAATACAAACCATAAATCAAACCACAAATTATTAAAACAGAACACAATTAAGCGTTAAAGAAGTAGCCATACACAATCCAACCTAATTACATCAAACCTCCAATAAGAGAACTCAACCACTCATAATGATTAGCAAATTAATAAGCTCTAAGAATTGCTGATAATCTCCCATACTTCTCTCTAAATATGTTCCAAGTGTTAGAAGAAGAAAGGTCGTAGTGCCATATGAAATTGAATTCCTAAACCAGAGGTAGAGCCTTGATTGTCTTGAATCAACAAACCTTTTGAGTTAATAACTCCTCTATATCAATTTTATATAGATTTCCTTACCTATTAGTAATAAAAAATTTGGTTCCATCATTATTGTTAACTATACATTGGCCTTTATTAAACTTGATACATTACTCATTATTACACAATTGACTTATGCTTAGTAAATTGTGTTTCATACCATCAACTAAAAGAATTGTGTCCCTGCGGAGAACAAATAAGAGATGTAAGACACAACCTATACTAAAATTTTTTATTAGAAAATATGTCATTATCACTACAATCCTTTTTTATTTATTATTCTTACTTAATTTGGTCGAGTAGTGTTAGAGGAGGGCCAACCTAATTGTTGTTGTGTAACCGAGCTTTGAATCACCAATAGAGGAGATTCATCTGCAAAGACTCTCTGACGCTCAACTCAGTTATAGAGGATAAGTGGATATATGAGAGTAAAGTATACGAGAGTAAAGTAATTATATGATATTTTTATAATTTTTGTAATAACATGTATTTATAGACTTCCTGTGCCATAAGTAAAACAAATATATCGAATAGATATTATTACTTAAGATACTTATTATATCTTAAAAATATTATATAATGAATTATTATATCATAATATCTTAATGATGTTAAATAATAAATTAATATTATTATAATATCTTAGAGATATAACATAATAACTTATTATATCATAAGACATTAACCATAAATATTTTGGAAACATTTCATA